>WNGQ01001024.1_pt1 | contig 28934 bp, 28 predicted proteins | sample 5407661 | NCBI WGS metagenome assembly WNGQ01 (sample SAMN13153382, study PRJNA577476) | soil metagenome | isolation source: 60 cm soil or saprolite under Garry oak tree replicate 2 | place: USA:California | collected 2016-06-15 | reverse complement strand
TGAGAGCCTGAGCTGAGCCTGCCACTGGAGACGGCTCTTGTTCGCACTCGCTTGGGGCACCAATGCGGGCAGGGGGGACTGTGTCTCGTTTTTCTGTTTCTGTACTCAGGGTGGGGGATATTTTCGTAGGAAGTGTCCCTCACGTTTCATGCTGAAGACGGGTCACCCGCAAATCACGCCCCCTATCCTATGACCGCACCTTTGGAATGCCGGAGTGTCTGTCCCAACCGTCCCATCATGTTTAACCTCAGCAGCCAAAAAAATTACACTGAATCATGCAAGGTATCTGCAAGCTATCAGCCGCGCCCTCGATAACCACCTGTGGTGTCCATGAATACCCGTGGCAACTACTCCTGCTCGTTTGTCTACGACGATGCAGCCCAAGCGGCACATCCGCAACCTCATCGTGTATAATGACTGTGGCAATCAGATGTGAATCACATTTGAAAGGCAATTCAAACCATGGCAGGCCAATACCAATACTTATTCACACCCATACGTATCGGGCACACCATTGTTCCTAACCGCGTCGTCTTCGCGGCCCACCTGACCAACCTCGCCGAGGAGAACCTGCCCGGGCCGCGCCTCATCGCCTACTATACCGAACGCGCAAAGGGTGGCTGCGGCCTCATCATAACGGAGGAACAGTCAGTCCATCCCAGCGATTGGGCCTATCAAAAACTGATCCATGGTTTTGATCCCCATGTTATTCCCGCCTACCGGCGTATGACCCGCGCGGTCCACGAACATGGTACCCGCATATTCGCCCAGATCAACCACAACGGCATGCAGGCCAGCAGCATCTACTCGCGCCGTCCCGTCCTTGGACCATCACCCCTGCCCGACCCCATTCATCGCGAGATGTGCAAAGAGATCGAGCCGGAAGAGATCGCCGAGATCGTGCGCGGCTATGCCCTCGTAGCGCGTCATGTACGCGATGGCGGCTTCGACGGCGCGGAACTGCAATCCTCGCATAGTTCACTGATCCGCCAGTTCTTCTCGCCATACTACAACCGGCGCACCGATGCCTACGGCGGCTCGCTGGAAAACCGCGTGCGCTTTGCCCTGGAAGTAATCCAGGCTGTACGCGCCGAAATCGGGCGTGACTTTACGCTTGGTATCCGGCTGTGCGGCGATGAACTGATCCCGGCAGGGCTGACACTCGATGACGTGCGCGAAATCGCCAAACGCCTGGAGGCAACGGGCCAGCTCGATTTCATCAACACCAGTATCGGTGAATTCCATAACCTCTACATGGTGGAAGGCTCGATGCATACACCGCCAGGGTATCAACTCTTCGTCTCGGCGGGCATTCGCGAAGTAGTCAAGCTCCCCGTCTTTTGTACCGGGCGCATCAAAGACCCCGTACAGGCCGAACGCATCCTGCGCGAAGGATTAGCCGATATGGTCGATGTCGTGCGCGGCCAGATTTGTGATCCCGCCTTCACGCGCAAAGCACGCGAGGGCCGCACCGAGTCGATCCGCCTCTGCATCTCCTGTAATCAATACTGCATTGGACGCATGGGCCTCAACTTGAGCCTCGGCTGCATTCAAACCCCTGCCACCGGCAACGAACTCCAGTTCCCGGCAATCTCCGCCACCCATCAGCCGCGACCTGGGAAGGCCCACCATCCTTCCGGGGGAAATTCGCTTCCCGCTCGTCCCTCGCTTCCCGTAGGGGCGAGGGTGGGGAGGGGTGGCGGGGTGGGCCTTTATGGTCGCCCGGCCATTTCCCCAGATAGAGGTGGACCCTCTGGAAACCGTCCAACAGTCGTAGTTGTAGGTGGTGGCCCCGCGGGCATGCAGGCGGCCAGAGTCGCGGCGCAGCGCGGCTTCCGCGTCAAACTCTTTGAACGACAGCACGAACTCGGCGGCCAGGTCAACCTGCTCGTGCGCGTGCCTAACCGCGTCGAATTCGGTGATGTCTCGCGCAACCTGCAGCGCGAGATCCACGAAGCAGGCGTCGAGATACACCTGGGTGTTGAAGCAACAGCGGAGATGATCGAACGCGAACAGCCTGATGCCGTCATCATTGCCACAGGTTCATACCCGCTGCTTCCACCTGTACCTGGCACGGACCTGCCGCATGTCGCAACCGTCTGGCAGGTCATCCTTGGTGAAAAGATGGCCCAACCCGGCGAGTTCGTAATGGTCTACGATCAAATCGGCTTTCACCAGGCGACGGGTACCGCCGAATTATTGGCGGAGAAGGGCTGCACAGTTGAAGTCGTCACCCCCCAATTCTACGTCGGCGGCGACCTCGGCATCACCCTGGACCTTGAACTATGGTACCGCCGCGCCCTTGCTAATGGCATGCGCTTGACCGCCGACTACTTTCTAGCGAGCCTCGGTCCCAACAGCGCAACCATCATCAACAACTACACCGGCCAGCCGCGCCAGCTTGAAAACGTATCGCTAGCGGTCATGGCAACGCCGCAAGCCGCCAGCGACACGCTCTATCACCAGCTCCACGGCAAAGTAAAACAGCTCTACCGCGTCGGCGATTGCATAGCGCCGCGCCGGGTGGAAAACGCTATCCTCGATGGCGAACGCGTAGCTAGGGTACTGGGTATGTTTAGTTAGAGCAAGGGGGTGTAAAATATTTTACACCCTCTCCTTTTTGAGCGGCCTATGTACTTTGTTACAGCCATTGCAACCATCGGTGTATTTTCTGCAAGTGTTGCGTACCACTCAGAATGATGCTGCCGCTTATGGTGTCTTTCTTGGAATCGGCTGTTGGTCCAAATTGGCAATCATGAAACGTATTGGCAAACGAGTACCTGGAAAGGAATTTGATAGCATGACCAAACTCCTCCTTCAAACACTCGCAACATTCGTCGGCGGCGCCCTCTTGCTGGGGCTGCTACTCTTCCTCCCTGCCGGAACGTTCAACTACTGGCAGGCCTGGGTCTTTATTGTGGTCTTTATGATCACGATCAGCATCTTCGGGGTCTACTTCTCCATCAAAGACCCGGCGCTCATCGAGCGGCGCAAGCAGGCCGGCCCGGCCGCCGAGCAATCCACGTTGCAGAAGATCGTCGCGACCATCGCGTTCACAGGCCTCTTCGCCCTGTTCGTCCTCTCGGCACTCGACCGCCGCTTTGGCTGGTCTCAGGTGCCGCCGCTTGTCTCATGGATCGGCGATGCGCTGCTCGTCCTTTCCTTCATCATGTTTTACTTCGTCTTCAGAGAGAATAGCTACGGAGCCTCGAACATTCGGGTGGAGCAAAACCAGAAAGTCATCTCGACCGGCCCCTATGCTCTCGTCAGGCATCCGATGTACGACGGTGCCCTCGTCATGGTCGTCGGCATCCCGCTCGCCCTCGGCTCCTGGTGGGCGCTCGCGCTTCTGCTTATTACCATGCCCGTGCTGGTCATTCGCATCCTCGACGAAGAAAAGGTCCTGGCGAAGGACCTGCCGGGGTACACCGCATACGAGCAGAAGGTGCGGTATCGCCTGGTGCCGTATCTTTGGTAAAGGTGAGTATCCCTTTACAACAGGTATTGCTGTATTGCTTTCTACCTGCATGGCTTCCCCTTTCGGCTGTCAAATATGCTCACCTGGTAAACGCTGCTCAACTGCTAAAAGTTCCCCTGACGAGTTCACCGCGACAACCACAAGGGATCGTCCCTCAACAGGGAGAGCATGAGGTGATATGATAAGGAAGAAGTACCGTCGAGAAATCATACAACGGCACCATCTCCTTGTGCTGTTTTTTTGGAGGACGCGTGATGAAATCGAATGAGACAAGAACACGGGCGCTGGTTCTCGGAGGAGGAGGCGTGGCCGGTGTAGCCTGGGAGCTGGGCATCCTCCTGGGCTTGCACGATACCGGTGTGGATGTGCGGGGAGCTGACGTCATCATCGGGATGTCTGCTGGATCAGTCGTCGGTACTCAAATCGCCGGAGGGACTGATCTGGAGAGCCTCTTCGCCTCTCAACTGACCCCGGTCGAGCAGTCGAAGGAACGTATGGTGGCGTTTGATGCCAATCAGATGATGGAGGCGTTTAGCCAGGCGGTAGCAGAGGCAGGTCCTGACCTCAAAGCGATTCGGGCGCGCATTGGAGCGTATGCTCTGGCCGCTCCGGCGATCTCGGAAGCGGAACGGCGTGTCATCATAGAGGCCCGGCTTCCCGTTCATACGTGGCTGCAGCGACGTCTTCTTTTCTAACTCATACCAGGCGTTTAATTATGAATACGCCCTATCGCCACCCTCAACCTGGGCACTATCGTCTTCCATCCAGTGTTCGTATCATACCGCGGGATGAGAGCGCGGTAGCCGTCTGCGACTACCCACTGCGCCTCGTGCGACTTAGTCCCGTCACAGCACATCTACTCTCGCTTTGCATCGAAGAGCGTACCTGTGAGCAGCTTGCGCGGGCAACAAACATGCCCGTCAGGCGTATAGAGGCGCTCTGCGATCAACTGCGCTGGAAGGGACTCTTAGAGGCAGGCCCGGCATTGCCACCTCCCACGTGGCCCAATGTCTCCATCGTCATCCCCACCTACAACCGCGCTAGAGAACTTGAGCGCTGTCTCCACTCGCTTTTCACGCTGGAGTATCCTGCCCATTGTTTAGAAATCATCGTGGTCGATGACGCCTCGACTGGCGAGACCGGTAATATGCTGCAGCGTATGGCGCAAGAGGCGGCAGCGCGAGGCCTGGAAATGCGCGTGGTGTGCCACGCGCAGCGGCAAGGAGTAGGCATCAGCCGTAATACTGGCACGCGGGCCGCCCAACAAGAACTCGTTGCCTACATCGATAGCGACTGTGTTGCCTCTCCCGGCTGGCTCAACGAACTCGTTCCGGCGTTCCAGGATCGGCGCGTCGCCGCCGTTGGCGGCATGATCCGGGCCTACGACCGTCAGGCGCTGCTCGGCCGCTATGAAGACGTGCGCTCCTCCCTCTTCATGGGCATGCAGCCCCAGCAGGTGCGTCTCGAAGGCCCGCTCACATACCTGCCAACCGCAAATATGGTACTGCGCCGGACAGCCTGGCAGCAGCTTTCCGGTTTCGCCCCAATGACTCAAGGCGAGGATGTCGATTTCTGCCGCCGTCTCCTCAAATCTGGCGCCTCTATGCACTACCTGCCGCGGGGAGTCGTCTATCATGACTATCGCACCACCCTGGGCGCATTCCTGCGCACCCGCGCCGCTTACGCCTCTGCCGAGGCTCCCCTGCTCCAACGTCATCCCACCGGGCGGCGTATCCTGTTGCTGCCTCCCGAACAGGCGGCGTTTGCCGGTGCACTCCTTGGAGGAGGGTGGGGCACACTCTGGCGCTATATGCGGCATCCTGTCTGGAGGACAGGTATCCCCTGGCAAGACACCACGTGCCGCGTAGGGGCGACCCTTGCGGTCGCCCTGGGGGACGGGGCCGGAACTATACACGGTTTCGCTGCCCCATTCTCTCTGCTGCTTGCCCTGTTCCTCACCCTTTTCGGCGCTCGTAAACGCCTGCAAAAAGTGCGAGAACAGCGGATAGCTATCGGCTTTCTGACCGTTCTCAAAGCAACACTGCGCGGTCACCTGGTATATACATACCTCCTATGCCGGCACCTGACCCACTACTACACGCTGCCGCTCCTGGTAGTGAGCCTCCTCGTCCCTCCATTGTTCCTTCTGACATGCATTCTATGTAGTATTGTCATTGGGGTAGATTATTGGCGCCTGAAACCGCATATGAGCCTGGGTTGGTATGCCCTGTGTTCTCTGCTCGATGATTGCGCCTACGAGATAGGTGTGGTGTGGGGATGTGTGAAGCACAGGACGTGGAAGCCGTTGTTGCCCCTGATCAAAAAAAAGGTGTAGGGGTGATCAGGAAAATGATCAGAGATGCCCTGTTCTTCTACGAGCTCTGACAGCTATACTACCCTCTGGAAAGGGGATGAGACCCAGGGTTTGTGAAGGGTCGCTCCTTTTCATCGTTAGGAAATGTCCTCTTCATAACCTCAAAAACATCCATTGAAATGGAAGGAACATTCTATGGAACCAATTCTTGCTACAAGGGAAGCTGTTTCTCCCACTGCTTCTCGTGAACCTCAGATCAAGCAGCATACACTGCTCACCTCCCTTGTTTTGCACCTGGCTACTTGCTACCGCGCCTATCGCGCCTGGGTTGGCTGGCACCAGTGATCAACGCCCTCCTGTTTACGCTCGGGCATTTCTGGCAGCCGTACAATTACCCGCTCATCTTCCTGCTTGTGTTGCCGGAGATCTGCCTCGTCTACTGGAAGCGCAACATTAAGATCTCCATCCTCTTGCACTGCGCAGGCAATACCATTGGCGCGCTGCTCTCTCTAGTCCTCTTGTTCACGGCAAGGTAATACCAAAAGCGATATTGGTGGCGAAGTGTCCATACATGGCGAGCGAAGCGATGCCGCGTGCGTAGGGGCTCGATTATGCACATTGACGAAATACTCCGACCCTATTGTAGGGGCCGCTTGATCGTGCCCACAGCCGATTTATCGGCCCTGGGTGGATGCTACGATGTCCGCATGAAAACGTTAATCTGCATTATCGCGCCCTGGAGTTGGGTGGGTGACCCACCATTGCATTCGCCACCAGTATATTCTGACCGCCTTTTCTATGGTCATGCGGAGTGGTGCGCTGGCGGCGCATGACGTTTCAAAAGCGGCCAGAGTCATATCTTGGCTCAGGGCCGCTTTTGATAAAAGTGACCAGGAGTCAGCTACATCGCAAAGACGCAACGAAGTGCGTTCCCCCTATTGTTAAAACTCGATGACGCCGCGAATGTTCTTCCCCGCGAGCATATCTACGTAGGCCTCGTTCACCTGCTCGAGCGTGTAAGTCCTCGTAATCAACTCGTCCAGCTTTATCTTGCCCGCGTAGTACATCGCGAGCAGGTTGGGAATATCGTTGCGCGGCTGGGAGTCACCGTAGAACGTTCCCATCAGCGTCTTCTGGTACGACACGAGATCCAACGGGGACACCGGGATAGACCCGGTGGTGAAAGACGACATGCCGATCACGATGATAGTACCATTCTTGCCTGTGCAGGCAGCGGCCTGCCCTATAGTGGCAGGAGTACCAATAGCTTCAAAAGCGTAGTCCACGCCAACACCCCATGTCAGATCCCTGACAATCTGCACAACGTCCTGGTTCTTGGCGTTGATCGTATGGGTCGCCCCAAACTCTTTCGCTTTCTCCAGCTTGAAGTCGAAAACATCGACCGCGATGACCATGCGTGCCCCGGCGAGGGCGGCGCCCTGGACCACGTTCATACCGATGCCGCCGCAGCCAATCACCATCACTGTTCTGCCAGCTTCGACCTTCGCTCGATGGATCACCGCGCCAACACCCGTTGGCACGCCACAGCCGACGAGCACAGCTTTATTGAGTGGGTAATAGTCGGCCACCTTGACCACCGACATGTCGGGGACGACGCTGCGCTCGCTGAAGGTGGAGATCAGGCAAAATTGGCCAACGCCCTCGCCCTGTGCGTTATGCATGCGGAACGTTCCGTCAAGCTGGGGCCCCATCAAAGTAGCGGCACCCATGTTGCACAGGTTGGTATGCCCCCTGGTGCAGTAGTAGCACTGTCCGCACGAAGGAATGAAACTGAGGACGACATGGTCGCCAGGTTTGCAGTTGGTGACCCCTGGACCAACCTCCTCGACAATGCCTGCTCCTTCGTGACCGAGTGCCATCGGCATATAGCCAGGTAAATCACCCGTGACAATATGATAATCGGAGTGGCAGATGCCCGCCGCGACCATCTTTACCTGTACTTCGTGATCCTTAGGTGAATCAAGCTCGACCTCTTCAACGCGCATGGCCTCACCGGGCCTGTAAAGAACAGCGGCTCGTGTCTTCATCGAAACAACCTTTCTTTGTTAAATAGCTATTGGCGGCGAATGGCGAGCGAAGCGATGCCGCGTGTGTAGGGGCCGATTTATCGCGCCCGGGGGTGGTGGGTGACCCAGCATTGCCTTCGCCACCAATATCAAATAACTGCAAGTTGTCAGGAGACAACCTGTTCCAGCAAGAATGCTGCATGTTACCACGCGGCCAGCTTTCCTGTCAAAAGCACGTTCTATCGAGTCTACATCCTTTCAGGTGAAATGTCCGGGTGAACCGTAGGGCGCGATTTATCGCCGCCATCGCCGATTTATCGGCCTGCTCTCGTAAATCACCCTGATGGACCTAAATCCTCTATCGTGTCAGATAACCGGCATCGACAGGCAAAACGCATCCCGTCAGGTGACGAGCCTCGTCGGATGCCAGCCATAATACAACTGCACTGATCGCCTCTGGAGGTAAAAGATTGCGGTCAGGAAACAGATTGAGTTGATTCATCAGATCCAGCATATGCTCATGGGTTGCCAGCGGGCCAGGACCGCCCGCGAACACATCATATAACGCCTGGTTACGGCACATCGCAGTATCTACGCTCGTCGGGCAGATGGCATTGACATTGATGTTAAAGGGAGCCAGTTCGATAGCGAGCGTCTTCACGAGGCCGAGCACACCATGCTTGGCGGCGACATAGTGCGCTAAATTCGCCATGCCCTTGAGTCCCGCCGTCGATGAGATACAAATGATTTTGCCGCTGCGCCTGCTGAGCATCTGCGGAATGCACACCTTGCACGTGACCCAGGCACCCTTCAGATCAACATTGACGGTTTCATCCCACTGCTCCTCTGTCATTTCCCAACTGGACGCGAAGGAGTACACACCTGCGTTCGCTATAACGATATCGATAGGACCAGGTTCGTGCTGTGCTCGTTCGACCAGCGCTTGCATAGCGGCAAGCTCAGTCACATCTACCTGCGCCGCCAGTACAGGACGCCCCATCTGCTCGATCTCGGAGACAAGTGACGCTAACTCTGCGGGCTGTGCCAGTGGATAGGGCACGCTGCTGTACTGGCGGCAGGCGTCGCACAACACAAGACGCGCCCCCTCGCGGGCGAACGCGAGGGCATGAGCGCGGCCCATACCATGCGCCGCGCCTGTGATAAATACTGTGCGATCCTGGAAGCGCGAGTTTGCAGCGTTAGTAGACACCACAGATGCCATCAATGGTGAAGTCTTCGATAATGAGCTCCTCTTCTAGCTCAAATTCTAACTCCATGGTGTCTGTGGTCTCTTCTACGGGGAAGTTTTCTATATCGGAAGCCTGCTCAGTGCTTGTGGTTTCGCTGCCTGGAATGGCGCTATCTGCCATTGGTGTACCCTCCCTGTGCTGTCTCAAGGGCATAATCTATTTGCTTAGTATATAACTCCATGCGTTCCTTTTGCAAGGCCACCCCTTGTTTCTCTAGCTCGATGTGTTCTTTTTCTCTCCGGTGGAGTCATCCTATGGGCGCCAGAGCGACACGAGACCCCATGTAACGCTCGAGAGAAGCAGGTATGAGCCATCAGGCGACCAGCGCATGACAACGGCCTGGGCGGGCGGAGCAGGATACTTTGTATGCACAAGCAAAGAGGCGAGTTTGTGACCATTGGCACAATCGTAGAGATTGACGATATTGCCAGCAGTGTAAGCTGCCAGGACACGGCCATCTGGGCTCCAAGCAAGGGCAGTCGCTCTATCGACCACCATCAGCAGCGCTGCATCATGAATTGGCAGGAGCGGGGCTTGATCCAGCCCCAGGGCCACTAGAGCTTTATAGCTGGGAAAAGGGTGCCCGGGTGGCTCAAGCGCCCCCGACAAGCCAATTTCATCGACGAGATAGCGTCCGTCAGGCGACCAGGCTGCAAAGTCCGTGCTCCAGGTGTACATGGTGGACACACGTGACGTGTCTTCCAATGAAATGACATGAGCCGATCCTGGCTGCCAGATGGTGAACGAGGTGTCCCCGTCAGGGTTACCAACTGGACCAGGCTGGGATAACGGCACTGCTGGCAGGGAGAGCGTTGACAGCAGGGTCTCAGGCTCTAATGTGCCATTTGCTCCCCAATGATAGGCTAGAGCCGGGGGCAACGGCTTGAGAGCAAGTGCAGCAGGTGGCGTGTTGAATGATTGACCTACATCCCATTCGGCAGAAAACGCTGTAGAGGCATGCCGCGGTTGCAGCAATACCTGCGCGCTCCTGCCATCTCTGCTCATCAGCACCACTCCATACATCGATGGCCGTTGTGCAGCTATTTCGAAGGTGCAAGCGAGATGCTGTCCATCAGGAGACCAGATGACATGCACGTAGTCAATCACCGGCGGGCTCTCCCCAACCGGACCGTCAGCCAGTATTTTCTCCACCGCTTGTCTGGTGGAAGGAGAGAGAGAGCTGTTGAGGGCACGCAAAATAGCATCATCAGGCTTCAACTGCCTGATCAGATGCTTCGAGCGAGCATCGTAGAGATTCACCAGGCCCGGCACGTAGTCATCCTCAGGGCAGTTCTGGTAACCCAGCGCGGCAACGTATTCCCCATCTGCTGACCAGGCTGCATCCGCGAGGCAGGCGATGCCATCTTGCCGCGGGAGGGAAGCAGCAAGAGATGGCAGACGTAAAGGCGGGAAGAGAGCAGTGTTGAAGCTGTGTACTACGAGCGAGAAGCGGCCAGTGCTCAAGCTGAACAGAGTGACCAGCAATAGCAATATTCCCAGTATGCTCGCCAACCGCCAGTGCCGCCTATAGTGCCGCCCCCTGGGAGAGCATTGCCAATCCAGCAGGGTGTAAGCTGCCCAGGAAGACAGGCTGTTCCTGGCATCGCCAGGTGGACCAAGGTCTGTGAACTCGACCTCGCTATCCTCCATTGTTGTTTCCAGCCATATATGCTCAAAGCGATCCATATGTGTTCCCTCAAGCAGCGTAGCAAGTGGTTTGCATAGCACATCATCACAAAAGCGTGTCTGAGAAGCTCCTTTGTAACGCTCTTACAAACCTATGCGATCTAGCACCAGGTGTTCTTTTCAGACACACTCTCAGTTTACTGTGCTGGAGGTAGCAGCACATCGACGGAAGCGTCTATTCCATTACCTATTTTGTGCCGGGTTGGACAGGTGAGAGAGAAGCGCCATAGACGAAATTACCTAGATGTCTGGTTCATGCGGAGCCCAGGCTCACGACGTTGGTAAATCATACATTGTCCTGTAGGGGCGGGAGTGGTGCTTTCACGGGCATAATCATTGTCCTGTAGGGGCGGGAGTGGAGCGGAGCGGGGTGGGGGCCTTTATGGGACCCTGCCTGGGGGGCAGGTATGCCCGCCTCGGGGGACCCTGAAAGCCCTTACGGTTGCCCTGCTGCCTCAAGTGAGCTTGCGATCAACAGCATAACGTGTCGCCGCACTGCGCGACGTAATGTCCAGCTTGCTGTAAATGGAACTGAGGTGGGCATGCACCGTGCGCGGACTGATGACGAGCTGCTCAGCCACCTGCACATCGGAGAGCCCCTGTGCTACCAGGCGCAGCACCTCCACCTCTCGTGTTGTGAGTCCATCAGGGTAGGTGGCGCGTGCCATCATCGGAGGAGGTGACGGCTGTCCTGCAGGGGCTGGTGTAGGCGTCGCCAGTTCCCGTGCAGCGAGGGCTTGCTCCGGCGTCATAGCGCGTCCCTGTGCCCACGCAGCCGTAAAGGCTTTCTCGCCGAGGTGTTTGCGTGCGGCAGCGACCGAGCGCTCGTAGTCGGTGCGATAGACAGGTGGCAGGGGTGTCCCCAGGGTCTCACGCAGAGCTTCTGCTGCTCCACAGAGGCGTGCAGCCCAGGTCACCTCCCCTTGCGCGGTGGACACGGCAGCCAGGCCTTCGAGCATTGGGGCGATATCCTCGATGGCCAGATTGCTATTCATCTCCTGACCTCTGACAAGGCTCTCTTCATAGAGGGCACGTGCTGCCGCGTAGTCACCCTGGGCAGCGCTGACCTTCGCTACAAGAGAGAGGGTCCAGGCAATTTGTGGCTCGACTCCGGTCTCCCGCCAGAACGCCAAGCTCTTCTCAAAGAGCATGCGTGCGGTGGTCGTATCGCCCTGATAGAGGGTAACCGTTCCCAGGAGGAGGAGAACGGGAGCAGCTTCATCAATATTAGGTCGGCCCAATACACTGAAGAGTGCGAGGCTCTCCTCTGCCAGTGCACGTGCTCTGGCAAGGTCGCCTTGATAAAACATTATAACTGCCAATGAGAAGAGGGAGCCTGCAGCGCCCGCCTTATTTCCCAACTCTCTGAAGAGAGCGAGACTCTCCTCGAGAAGTGGGCGTGCCCTGTCATAGTCACCCTGTTCTTTGACCACATGCCCCAGGAAACGAAGTACCCAGGCAAAGAGATTCTTGTCGTCGGCCTCCCTGGTGAGTACCAAGGACTCCTCGTATAGCGAGTGAGCTGCTCTGAAGTCGGCTCTCAACTGAGCTACCATTGCCAGATGAAAGATCGCAGTCCCCATTCCTTGTGTATCTCCCATCTCTCGGAATAGTGCCAGACTCTCCTGGCACAGCGCTTCTCCCTGCTCAAAGTGGCCCAGGTAGCCAGCCAGGTTCCCCGCAGCCCAGAGCGCCTTTGCCCGCACCGACGTTGCAACTTCCTCACTTCTCTCCAGGGCCCGCTCCAGAAAGTTCCACCCCTCATGCACATAACTACTTGCTAACCAGAACCACCAGAGAGCTGCACCCGCGCGTAAAGCCATCTCGGTTTCTCCACGCTCGAGCAGCCAGCTCATTGCGGCCTGCAGGTTCGCATGCTCTTGTTCCAGCCGCGCAAACCACAATGCCTCCTGCAGGCCCCCCCAGTTCAATTCAGCTTTCTCCACCAGCGCCAGGTAATATGCAGCATGCATCTGGCAGATGCTCTCTGCCTCTCCGTTTACTGAGAGACCTTCTTGCCCATATTCACGGATAGTCTCCAGCATCAGCAGCCATGGTTCCTCCCCCTCCTGCTCGGTTTGTTGCACCAGGTTTTTGTCGATGAGCGAGGTGACCCTGTCCAACACGTCTGCCACTCCATCGCTGACAGCACTGGATACCGCTCCTACCGCCTCCAGGGTACACCCACCGACGAAGACCGCGAGGCGTCGGAAGAGCCGCTGCTCCTGCGTACTCAGCAGATCATAACTCCACTGAATCGTATTGCGCAGCGTCTGCTGCCGCGTTGGCACATCCTGTGCTCCGCCCGTCAACACCTGCATCCGGTGCTCTAGCCGCTTGAGAAGTGCCTGCGGTGGAAACAGCTTGATACGAGCTGCGGCTAGTTCAATGGCCAGCGGCAAGCCATCCAGGCGCACACAGATCTCAGCAATCACACGAGCGTTTCCCTTCGTAAGCTGGAAGTCAGGCTTGACTGCCTGCGCACGCTGGACGAAGAGCGCGACCGCTGTATACTTCGGTAAAGTCTCCGCGTCTGGTAGGTGTTTGAGATCAGGCAGCGAGAGAGGAAGCACCGAGAACTGGCGTTCGGCACGCAGGTGCAAGACCTCACGACTGGTGACCAGCACCTTCACCTCGGGACATGCGTCTAACAGTTCAGCGACGAGCGGGGCTGCTGTGACCACTTGCTCAAAGTTGTCCAGCAGCAGCAGCAGGTGCTTATCTTGCAAGTATGTTTTCAGCAGCTCGAGCAGGGGTTGGATTCCGGTCTCCTTCAACCCAAGGGTGTGAGCGATGGTAGGAATGACGAAGCCAGGGTCGCTGAGGGGGCGAGGGAAACGAAGGTGACGCCGTCAGCAAAGTCGTCAAGCAGGTCAGTCGCGACTTGCACAGCTAAACGGGTCTTGCCCACACCAGCCGTGCCGGTGAGGGTCAGTAAACGCACGTCTGGACGTTGGAGGAGTTGGCGAGCAGCATCCACGTCCTTCTCGCGCCCAACAAGCGGTGTGGGCTGCGCTGGCAGATTATGCGTAGATGTATGTCCAGGCTCGGTTGGCTCTCTCGAAGGAAGAACGAAGATGTTATCCTGCATGGCTGGCGGCTCTCCACAGCTACTTCTTCATGGTGTAAAGGTCTCATGTGTTCTTTCTTGCAGCTATCAGAAATGCTTTCAGCAACTATTGCTCTGTATTATACTCTATTTCCCCTCAACAGGATATCCTTCAACAAACCTCCAAACCTCTGGATGCTCATCCGCATCCGAGTGAATGTACGTAGCAGTTTCTTCTTTGACCTTTTCGGCGAGGAACATTTTCACCAACGATTGGTAGGGAACATCCCTTTTATTGGCCAGCGTCTTGAGCGCTGCAAGTAGCGACTCGGGTAAACGGATAGAAACCGTCCTGGTAGACGGTTTAAGACGCGGAAAGGCAGGGTTTCTTTCCGCTTTGCTCCAGTCAATATACTCAACTGAGTCATGAGTCGCCCAGAACTCCCGTTCTTCATCTTCACTACTAAATTGTGGTATTGGTTTCCGCTTGCTGTTCATAATATTTTCCTCTCCTTTTTACTTTGAGTCTGTCTGATTTCTATCACGATCGCTTGCTCGCGCCTGCGGCGTTTGCCTGATTTATTATGTTGTGTGGCCTCGCCGCGCGGGCACCCGGCGAGAGAGGGCGAAGACTCTGAGAATCAGACATGCTCTTTGGTCTCAGCCGAAATAACACGTATTTTGTTGTTCCTTATCGCAAATACCAGGAATTGATATCAGTTCTTCCGAGTACATAGTATCGCTTCTCCTGTCTGCCGTTGTCAAAGAAGTAGACCCCCTAATACAAGTCTTCTTGACTTTCACCTCTTTCCCAAGTATGCTAGCTTGTATAGATCAGCCGCAATTGTCTATTTGGAGGTCAGCATGTCTCATCCCCCCGCACAGTATCGACTCATCCCAGAGATCAAGATCCGTCGCGAGTCCTTCGGCGGCATCCTCTATAAATATGGCTGCGCTGATAGAGGCGCTCTATCCTTCATCAATTCCCCCCAGTTGATCGAGCTGCTGATCGCAGGTCAACAGCAGCATAACGGCGATGTGAGCGCGGCCATTGAGGGCAGATGCTACTCTGAAGCCAGCAAGCAGAAGCTGTATAGCGCCCTCGACGATCTTGTGAAACGCGGCTATCTTCAGCTATAGACACAGTCCATGTCTTCAAGAGAGGAGTCTTCCCGGTGGCGGAACTCGTGCGTTTCATAGAACGACCCAATCGCGCGTCCGGTCAAAACGCCGGCACAGTACACCCACTTGCTCTGGCAGCCATGCAGCAGGCCGGAGGAATGATCTCGCAAAAGCAGGTGCGCGGTTCTCAACGCTTCCTGCAGGGTGGCCTGTCGGCGCCAATTACCGTCACATGGGAGATTACGGCGGCATGCAACATCGCCTGCATCCATTGCCTTTCATCCTCGGGCCGCCGCAGGCCGCGCGAATTGAAAACGCAACAGGCGCTGGCGCTGGTCGATGAACTGGCGGACATGCAGGTCTTCCAGGTCCACTTTGGCGGCGGCGAGCCATTTATTTATCCTGGTATCTGGCAGGTGCTTGAACGCTGCACCGCTCGCGCCCTCGTCATGTGCGTCAGCACCAATGGGACGTTAATTACAGCGGAACGGGCCCGCCGCCTCAAGCAGTTCGACCCTCTCTACTTCCAGGTCAGCCTGGATGGGGGCACACCGCGGACCAACGACAGCATACGCGGCAAAGGCGTCTTCGATCGCGCCCTGCGCGGTCTTGAACTCCTGGCAGCAGAGAACCATAGTCTGACGGTAAACAGTGTCTTGACGCGCCATAGCTTCCATGAACTGGATCGTCTCTACGCAATCGCCGCCAGCTTCAATGCCAGACTGCGCGTAACCCGCCTGCGCCCTTCAGGCCGTGGTCAGGATGTATGGGCTGATTTGCACCCGGCGAGAGACCAGTACAGAGAGTTTACACACTGGTTAACCACACACCCTGACGTGTTGACGGCGGATTCCTTCTTCCATCTCAACGCCTTTGGCACAAAGTTAGCCGGCCTTGACATGTGTGGAGCGGCAACTGCCACCTGCTGCATCTGTCCAGAAGGCGAGGTCTATCCCTGTGCTTTCTTCCAGGCGCCCGAGTTCGAGGCCGGTAACCTGCATACGCAGAGCTTCAGAGAGATCTGGCAAAGCTCGACGCTCTTCGACTACTACCGTAAGATGGGCGGTGGCGCCTGCTCCGCTTGTGGGCAGTACAACGCCTGTCATGGCGGCTGCCCGGCCACAAAATGGTTCGTGCATCACAAACTGAACATCAAAGACCCCGAGTGTGTGTTGTAGATGGACACCTCCTATAACTCCTCCCATCATGCACGCACGAGAAAGGTCCCTTTCCGGGAGCGTGCTTTTGTCGCAGGAAATTTCATCAGCGTGAGCGCTTATCGCGTCAACCAAGCTGCACTCACACAACTGATAACCGGAAATGGCTATCACATTCACGAGACGCCGCACTTCATGGTCTGCACGCAAACGCGCTCTCCCACCATCCTGGTGCACAGGTTTGCGCCAGCAGCAATAGATGCCGACCTCGGGAGCTACTTTATGCAAGAATTGAAGCCTTTGGGCCTGCTGGCAGAGCCACAGGACTATGGCGATATCTTCGCGGCTGTAGTAGGTTCCCTCTCTCCCGTCGATCCTCAACGCGCCTGGCATCTCTTCGGAACGAATACCCTGCAGCGTTATCACCGCTTGCTGGCAATGGAGAGTACACCTCCCCAATGTGACTCGCCTATCGCTGTCTTTTCCACATTGTACAGGCGTGTGTGCGAACTCGTCACCGGCACCAGCCTTCTGGACGCGGGCTGCTCGTTTGGCTTCTTACCACTGCTTGTCGCCGAGCGCGTTCCTTCGCTCACCAGAGTCATCGGAGTCGATATCCGCGCTGACCCTTTCCCCGTTACAAGAGCCATAGCCTTCGAGCGGTACCTGGCAAACGTCCAATTCGCTCAGGCTGACTTGCTCGCCGCTGACCTCAGTTCACTTGGACGTTTTGATACCGTGGCCGTGCTTCACGTACTCGAGCACTTCAGCGAAGCGGACATGTATCAAGTGCTCGCGAACCTGCTAAAAGTGACAGAGCAGCGGCTCATCATCGCCGTACCATACGAACCAGGTAAACCCGAAGCGGCCTACGGCCATGAACAGCTTTTTACTCGCGCCAGGCTTGAAGCGCTAGGCCACTGGTGCCTCGACCAGTTGGGAGCAGGCCAGTTTACCTGCGAAGATTGTGCCGGTGGATTGCTCTTGATCGACAAGGCGATTTAAAAGCCGCTGGTGCTCCTCCCCGTAGGGCTCATCTCCGTAGGGGCGAGGGCGGTGGAGCGGCGCGGAGTGGGCCTTTATGGTCGCCCGCCGTTCGCCCTTATTTGACATGGTGCAATCACGACTTGTAAGAGCAGATGCAGGAAAGTACTCCCTCGCCAAATGGAACAATCCCTAACTATCCTCTACCTCTTCATATAAGTCCGAGATGTGAACAGAGAGCGCTTTTGCGATACGTTCTAGCGTGTCAAGTGTGGGACTGTAAGTGGTTGGCTGATTACACATCCGCGAGATGGTGATAAGGGCAACATCAGAGGCCCTGGACAGCCTTCCCATGCTCATGCCCTTTTCTTGCAGCACTTCTTTTATCTTCAGTCTTACCATGAGACGCATTGTACCAACATCTTCTCCTTGACAGGTATTGACAAAAATGATACTACTTTTATGTAGCTACTTATTTGTTATCAGATCATTGGAGGAGAGAATGAGCAACATAATAGTCGGTTTGGATAACATAGTCGAAGGCTCTATTATTCAGTATCTACTCCGTTCCTCACAGCAGCCAACCGATCCCAACAGGCTTTGGCGTGGAAGAGTAGAAATGGTCATAAGAAACGCATATAATGATAATCAGGGCATGTGCTATGTGAGATCAATCGAGCCAGGATATGAAGGCTTTGGAGAGTATGTCTTCTTCGGCCAGATTGTAGGTGTCGAGGAACAATAGGAGGATCACAGTGGACAACACACCACCACGAGTGGGCGAGGTAATCCCTCACTCGGATGGACATGCTACATGGCAGATAGTGATTACCAAACAATCTTTGCAGAATTCGACAACAGTAATCTAGTGGTTAGTTCGGTTAGCTTGTAGGGTAGAGGCGGTGCAACTTCAGACGTGCATCGTCGGCGGTAAATTGCCAACAGATCGTACAGCGCTTGGCATTACGTTCTGCTTGGAGGGCAGCCACCTGCTGACGGACCTGCTGCTCATCAGCGAGCCGACGTCGCAAGCACGAACGCTGAAAGACCCCAATCTCAATCTCGGCCATATTCAACCAACTCACACACATCCAAGGCCGTGGCCAGGGCGGCGGTACTCCACCCCTCTGCTGATTTGAGCAGGATGCGAGCACGCGTCACGGTGCGCGTGTTAGCTTTGCCTCGATGGACAAAGGTCTCTAGCGTCGTCCGTTCTTCACCGGTCAAGATCACAGCTGGCAGTCGTGGCATGGCTCTCCTCCGTTTTGGTTCAGCATACCACATCCCTTAAAACCTAACCGAACTGACCACTAGTTGCTGTTGCCAGAGATTGTTACGCATTCTACACAGACAGACTAGGGTACGGTATAGGCATACCATACCCTAATACATACTCCCAGAACTCCACAGCGCAATGCTCAGGAACACTCAAGGACCATACACACTGGACAGTATTTGCACCAGATATGTCCGTTATACCTCAAAAGATGTGCAACACACTAAAAGCAGAGGCATAGAGAATTGCAAGGGTGTTAGGCTCCTCTTTCGGGGACATAGAGAATATGCAGAGGAGAGAGCGGAGAGGAGTAGTCACACCAGGAGAGGGGAGTATGCTGTCTCACAGAAGGGATTGACAACAGCACACCTCTCCACGTATACTTACTTTCAGACCGCTCGGTCTCAAAACATGGATAAGCTCTGCTGTAAATTTTTGGGGGCAGGATGGTAAGCAATGGCACGGCCTGAGGTCTGGCAGGAGGTGGGGGACGCAGCCTCTTTTTTGGACAAGAAAACAGACCAAACGGTCTGATTAGTAATATAGGGGAAAACTGTTGGATGTAGTGCTCATGGGTTAAGGATCCCTGTTGTGCTACTGTCCTGTCAGCCTTCATTTGATGCGTAGAAATGTAGGAGCGACCCTTGCGGACGCAGTTTGGGGGACTGTGTGGCCCTGGAGGGGTGCTAGGCATTCACCCATCACATCAACATTGACAAAGCACCGGTAATTCGGGTGAGCGTCACATTTTTACAGACGAGGTCGAGCGGCATGATTACCTGTCCCCCAGACAGGGTTCCCGCAAGGGGTCTCACTACTATGCATGAGCCTCCGAAGGAGCTCCGTAGTATAGTAGTGAGAGGGCTTGCCCCTCTCATGTTGATGCAAAAATTTGCACGGATACCCGCTAATCCCGACTAAGAGGAAGGATAAATAGATATGCTTCAAGCAGCGTACGCAACTGTTGAATTGCATGAACTTCCCTATGAGGAGAGCGTCATCTCTCCTCACAAAACCATTGCTACTCCAGTTGGACTAATTTCCCTCCAATATCATTGTTCGCCGTCGCTTGTAGAGAGTCTTAGGGCTAGCAGTGGGCTGCGCGCCTTTGCTCGCCTTCCCGAGCGCGAACATGCCCTGCTCCTCGGCCTGGCGCGGCGTTCCGATTCCCGGCTCGCCCTCGCCTATACTCCTGCAGGAGAGATCGTTGGACAGGTCACGCTCGCTCCCACCGATGCCTGGTGGGAAGGACTTGCGAACGCCTACGAAATCGCTGTCGAGGTCAGTTCAGGTTGGCGCGAGTTCGGCATCGCGCGCCATTTACTGGCACTGGTCTTCGAACAGGAACCTTTGGAGCACCGCATCATCCTGGGCATGGGTCTCTCCTGGCACTGGGATACAGAAGGGCTGGGAATCAACCGGTTTCGCTACCGTCAACTGGTCGCGCGCCTCTTCGCGCCCTATGGCTTCGTCGAGTACATGACCTCGGAGGCCAATATCCGCATGGACCCCGCGAACATCCTGCTGGTACGCCTTGGCCGCGATGTAGACCGGGAGACGCTCAACCAGTTTTTCCATCGCCTGCTCCAATCTGACACCCTACCAGGATTGTAAGCAAGAAAGAGAATACAGCATACGGATGGGCGTAGGGGCCGATTTATCGCGCCCGGGGTGGGGCAAACTCCATGTGAATGTGTTCATCTTCATCATCCCTCTTGATACATTCTTCTCATTACACGGCCCATCAAGGCGATCGCCATCTTGCGGGGAAACACCCGCTGCATCAGCACATTTGCCAGGCGGTTTCCCCGGCCCGGGATAACGACAGGCCGCTTCCCCAGAGCTGCGAGTGTTTCGGCAGCAACTTCACGGGGCGTCATCGTTGCGCTTGATACGCGCCGAGTCATGCGGGGCGCGTCAGCGAGATAAGCAGGTGTGCTTATTGCACTGGGAGAGCACGTGACTACATCGATGCCTTGCGTGCGGAGTTCTTCCCACAGTCCTTCGCCCAGAATCCTACTATAGGCCTTCGTAGCAGCATAGTTAGCAATGAGTGCAGAACCTTGAAAGGAACTCAGAGAGGACATGAACACCATCCCGCCGCGCCTGCGCTTGAGCATGCGCTGGCCTAGTATATAAGCCAGGGTCAATAGCCCCTTGCAGTTGACGGTTATCTCCTTCAGATGGTCTTGCAGCGTGATCTCAAAGTAGGGACCGGTAATGACGGTGGCCGCGTTGTACACCAGCAGGCCGATTTCGAGATCACTTGTAGCTGCCATCATTACGGACTCGCTATCGTCACTCCCCAGGTCAAGCTGCAATGTGCGTACCTCTATCGCGTGATCATGCATGAGAGTGGCAGCGAGTTCGTCCAGCGTTTCCTTGCGCCGCGCGATCAAAACGAGATTGAGTCCTCTAGCCGCCAGTTGCGCTGCAAACTCAGCCCCAAGACCGGCAGAAGCTCCGGCTACCAGCGCCCACGGGCCGTATCGAGCCCGAAAGTCGGCGATCTCTATATGAGTCATTGTAGCATACCCCCGGCTCCTCTAGGCATTGCCAAAAATCCAGGCGGCAGCAAAGACGAGAGCCCCTCCTCCCACGACCTGGAGTATCGAGAGCCACCACCTGGTGCCTAAGAAGCGATACCGGATCGCAGCAATCGCTACCAGTTCCACTGCCACGACGATATAGGCAATGAGCAGCGCCAGGTGAAGGTTGGGCACCAGGAAGGGCAGCGTATGTAAGGAACCGCCTAAAAAGGTCATGCCTCCGGTAATGCTGCCGCGCAGCACAGGATTGCCTCGTCCCGTCAGGGCTCCATCATCCGAGAGGGCTTCCGAGAAAGCCATACTTATCCCGGCGCCCGTGGCCGCCGCCATACCGACTAGGAAGGCCGTAAACGGGCGATGAGTAGCGAAAGCAGTGGCGAAAATTGGCGCCAGGGTCGAAACCGAGCCATCCATCAGGCCAGCCAGCCCTGGCTGGATAACACGCAGCAGCAAACGGCGCGAGGCTTCCTCCTCTCCTACCGCCCCGGCAGGGGAAGCTGCCGGTACAGGGGTGGTCGGTGGGATAGGCTCTGAGCCTTCGGTGCGCTGTTGAGAAGAGAGCGGCTGCGTTCCTTTACTCCAGTTTTTAGCCATGATGGTTTCTCCTTATCAATGCGCTATGCCCCCGAAGATAATCTTCGCTATTGTCCTGGGTGCGAGCCCTTTATAGGCGTCTTGATTATCAATGGCAATATTCATGAGCAGCGTCATCAGTTCGTTGTCGCGGGCAACCGCTCTCACAACCTGGTTAAGAATGAGAGGATTGAGGTACAACATGCGCAATTGATCGCAGAGCACGAAAAGGCGTTGATAGTGCTGGCGCAAGATGGTGTCATAGGTCATGAGCTGTTTGACCGAGAAGTCACCGGCCGCGAACATGTGGGACAGGTGCGCGGCTGCCATCTTTCCGGACTCCAGGGCGTAATCGATACCTTCACCGGTGACCGGATTCACCAGCCCTGCTGCCTCGCCCACGAGCATGGTACGATCACCAAAGGTAGGCGAACGAGCGAAGTCCACTCGCAATGGGTATCCTTTAATAGGCCCCGTGCGCTGGGCTCCCGCGAGCAGCTGCTGCAGCGATGGGCTTTGAACGAAAGCGTCAAATGCCGCGTGTGCCGTCTTTGGCATCCATCTTTTGGCCAGGCCTGCTGGGAACATGCCTATACCTACATTGGCTGACGTAGCGGATACCGGAAATACCCAACCATAGCCTGGAAGCGGCACGCCATCAAGGCGACATTGGATGGCATCGATTACGTTCGTAATGCCATCATAATAAGTGCGAGCGCACAACGTCATCTGCGGCATCTTTTTCAGCAGACCCATACGCAGGAGCAATTTCGTGTTTGCTCCAATAGCAAGAATGACCATGCGCGCTCGAAATGATAGCGCTTTATTGCCATGTTCCCCTGTTACAACCATGCCACTTTCTTCTTGTGCGACGCCTGTCACACGAACTGGAGACCGGAATTGCGCGCCGCTCGCCACGGCGCGTTCAAGAATGATGTTATCGAGAACGAAGCGAGGGACGACCAGCAGGTAATCGCAGCTTTGCTCCTTCTTCGGAAGCGCTGCTGCGGCGACGTGTCCTTTCGGCGCGACAAACTCCACCTTGTCAAGGCGGTGACCAACGTGTTCTACAGCATTCAATATTCCCATGTCAGCCAGGATGCTTAGAGCGCGGGGAGTCAGGCCATCGCCGCAGGTTTTATCGCGGGGGAAGTTGAATTTGTCAAGCAGCAGTACGTTGAACCCTTCCTTCGCCAGATAATAGGCAGTTGCTGAACCCCCTGGGCCTGCACCTACAATCACTGCATCATACATTTCTTGCATGCTCGTTATTACCTCTATCAGGCTTCGTTGATATGCTCTAAGAGCTGGAGTACCGCCCCTCGACTGAGTTTGGCTTCGCCACGTGCGAGCGCGTCCAGCGTGGCATAGGCCAGGGCAAGCGGGATTTTGATGAAGTAGGCGATGGAGTCAGAGGTAATCGAGTTTGCGTAGGCCTCGGCTTTTGAGAGCTGCCTGTACGCGTAGCTATGCATATGCTCCAACGTCCACCCTGTGGGGAAAAAATCGACACCTCGTGCCAGGTCATCGCCACGGTTGCGCAGTATATTGACGGCTTGCAGACCACGACCAAATTGCAGGGCATGGGTGCGGCTGAGTTGCCCGCCATCGAACCACGCCCATATATCGCAGAGTAACAGCCCGACTGAGCCTGCTACGCCAAAGGTATAGCGGTCCAGGTCTGCCTCAGTCCGGATCTTCCAGCCATTGGCAACCCAGTATGCCATACGTTCAGCCATGGCCGCCGTTGCCTCCCAGATGCGCGGTGCAATCGATTTTGGCGCATAGCAGGCCCAGTCGGCCAGGCCGAGCGTCACGGCCGGCAGCAGGTCTTGCTGATCTGCGAATACTGCTGAGAACTCATCTCGCGCAAAGGTATCCACGTCCGACTGGGCTTGTAAGAGTTGGCTGATGGAGCGGAGCTGCCGGATCTTTACGCGTCTTTCTAGTTGAGCATGATCTTCGATTTCATCGATGGCACGCATACAAAGATAAGCCGAGGCGACTGCCTCCTGTAGTCCTGCTGGTAAACGACGAATGGGGATGAAGAATGTTCGACTGGTCGTTCTAAGCGTATCCATTACATGTTCATATGCACTCATAGCGTGACTCCCCGAACTTTTTGGGCGAATATGTAGTCTTCATGACTATAACATGTCAGGCTACATTTCTGTCAAGGCAGCCCATTTCTTGATACTGTATGTGGATTATACAATGCTGCTACACCCACTACACCTGCTACACTTGCTACACTTCCCCTCACTCATGAACTCTCAAGGGTGTCTTGTTTGCAAGATATTTGTTGAGTTTGGTGCGGGTTGTCAACCCGCACCAAACTCAACAATTCTACCTCTGTGAGCGCCGCAGGCGCGAGCAAAGATCTCGAGATGTGACATTCGAAAACCCTTGGAAGAAAGCTATCATTGCTTGACATACTTGCCTGTTAGTCAGTATCCTCGCTAGTAGAAATAATTTGAGAGAAAGAGAGGAATGCCCAATGCCGCCTGTCCCATCATCAGAAATCTTCGACTTCTTTTTGCCCGAGTTTCGTCAGAATCCCTATGCCTTCTACAAACGCCTGCGTGAAACCGATCCCATTCACTGGGGTATCTCGTTCGATGCCTCGTCATCTAACGGTTCACGTAGATGGAGCTATCAAGCTGGCAAACATTGAAAGGCTAAAAGGGCTAATTGGCCCGTAAATCCTTGCTCCTGCTCGAAAAATCGGGTACGCTTGAAAGAAGCATCGTCATTTCGGAAAGGCAGGGGGAGTTGCCTAGCCCGAAGCGTGCCCGCCGCGAACGTACCGACGAGTGGGCAAAGATTCAACAGTGGACGCTGTGGCCGGAGCAGACGCTCTACGAAGAAATTAGGCCCCTCGTCCTGTTTCACGAAACCGCAGGGGAGCGAGCGAAAGAAATCGATGTCCCCCAGCGCACGCTGGCCCGCAAAGCGGATGAGTTTGAACGTCTGGGGATGCGAAGCCTCTTTTCTTCGGAAGAGCATGGGGGAGCACGAGAAAGCAGCCTGACCCTTCCCGCAGAGATCCGCCAACTCATTGTTGACCTCCACTATGAAATGCCAACAATGAGTTGGCGCGAGATTGCCGAGATCTGCTATATTCGGCATGGCAGACGTCCCCACCATAAACATGTAAAACGCATCGCCACCGCTGGTTCTCAACCGTCTCTTCAAGCCAGACGCTATCGGCCCTGGCATGAGATCAGCGACTCCGCCGAGCGCAAACTGGCTGTGATCCGATTATACAGTGAGGGATGGTCAGTCACCTCTATCGCATCCTACCTTGTGACTTCACGTCACACGGTCTACGACACGCTCCAGCGTTGGGCCGACGAAGGGGTTGCGGGCTTAGATGCAAAACCGAAGACCAACAAGGGAGTGCGCAAGGCAACACTCAAGATCAAAAACGAGATCCGCAAACTCCAGGAAAACCCGCTTCTTGGGGAATACCGGGTCCACACGGCCCTCTTGCGCATGGGCATTGAGGTCAGTCCTTCTACCTGTGGCCGCATCATGGCTGCGAATCGGAAGCTTTACGGCCTGGAAAAACCGCAGCATTCCCCACGTGAGAAGCTAGAAATGCCGTTTAAAGCGGTGCGTCGTCATCAGTTTTGGAGTTGTGATATCAGGTATATTGAAGAACATTTATTGTCTGATCCAAAACCGGTCTATCTTATCACTATTTTCGAGAATTTCAGTCGCGCCGTTCTTGCTTCGGCTATTTCTTCAACACAAAACCAATGGGATTATCTCATGGTATTGGCTGAGGCTATCAGACGGTATGGTGCGCCTGAGGCTTTGGTCACAGATGGGGGCGGGCAGTTTTACAGCAACCAGGCGCTTCAACTCTATGACATGCTTGGTATTCGCAAGGAACGCATTGACCCCGGAGCTCCGTGGCAAAATTATGCAGAAACCTTATTTGGTATCCAAAAACGTCTCAGTGACTTTGCATTCGCCAAAGCAAGCACCTGGTCAGAAATCCAGCAGGTGCATAAAACGTGGTGGACAAACTACAACTTGGAGCATCACTACGGGCATCGGACGCGCCAGGACGGGCGGCACAGCCCTTCAGAAGTGCTCCGTGGTGTTCTGGGACGGACTTTCCCTGAAGAAGTCCTCTCACGGGCCTTGTATGCCACCCAATTCACCCGCCAGATTGATCGGCATGGCTTTGTGAAATTCAAACTTTGGCGTTTGTATGGCGAACTGGGCCTGGCCGGGGAAGATGTCTCGGTTTGGGTGTACGAGGGCAACTTGAAGGTCGAGTACCAGGCGACGGCGCTTGCGCTGTATGAGCTTTCTATCGAGAAGGACACGGGAAAGATCGCCAAGGTCACCAGCGCCCGGCGGCTGGAGACACATTTTCGCAGTGCTCAATTAGACCTGTGGCAAATCAGCGACACAGAATGGTTACTGGCACTGCGCAGGCCAGAGCCAGCCGCACGCAAGAAAGCAGGCAAGATCGTTTCCCTGGTAGAGCAGCTCGTCCTGCCCGAATTCGGCGCGACGGGGTAATACCGCTATCAAGGCCGAAAGGCAAAAAAGGAGCAATGATTATGGGCTATATTCCTCGCGTTGGCGACATTTCTGTTGAGGTTCACTCGAAGACAAAAGATCCTTTCTGGATGATTGCCCGGCGAGACAAAGATGGTGAGTGGTACCTCATCCGTATGGCGCTCGCCTTCTCCGATGTCCAGCGTTATACCGACAATATGGTACAGGTGGGAGAGGAGCGGAATACAACGTATTGGCGAAACAAGTGGTAAATGCCCCGAATGTTCAACCGTTTTTGCCCTGAAACCGGCACGGTTGCCCTGAATTGTACACAGCCATCGATTGATAGCTAAACAACATCTTCCCCATTATAAGATTTCTACATAGCCCTCTGTTCCATTCACGCGAATTCGTTGCCCATCTTTTATCCGTTTGGTAGCACGTTCCACTCCGATAACTGCAGGTAAACCATATTCACGTGCGATAACTGCTCCATGGGTCATCAGTCCACCAACCTCGGTGACTAGACCTTTTATCGATACAAACAACGGTGTCCAGCTAGGGTCAGTAAAGGAGGTGACTAATATATCTCCATCTTCTAGATCAGCGTCTTCCATGTTTAGGATGACACGTGCTCGTCCCTCTATAACTCCGGAAGAAACAGCTAGACCTACAATAGCTTCGGCTGGGAGGTTTTCTCGTTTGTACTCACCTGCAATGATTTCACCATCAGACGTGATAACTCGTGGGGGAGTTAGTTTTTCATATAATTTGTACTCGTCTTTTCGTTTGCGGATGATCCGGTAATCCAGCCTCTTTGTGAGTACGACTTCGCGAAGCTCTTCAAAAGTGAGATAGTAGATATCTTCTTTTTCATGAATAACGTCGGCTTGTACGAGTTGTTCGGCTTCTTTCAGTAAAGCCTGCTTATAAGCGAAGTAGCGACTGATCATGCCGTATTTTGGATATTCACGATAACCGATGAAATTCCGGACAAGGCTGATCATTCGTTTTGTCTCTTCGGCTTTTTGCTCACCATGCGGTAGTTGCTTCAATCGATCCAATACCTCCTGTTCTTTTTGCAAAGCCTCCTGTCGCCCTTGCTCAAACCTCCGCTTGCCGGCACCAGGCTCAAAGTTCCTGATGTTAGTGAGAATCATGGGAATAAGGGTGATGGGTTTTTCGCTCCAACGGGTTTTAGTAATATCGATTTCTCCGGCACATCGCATTCCGTATCTATCGAGAAAGGCGTAGATAGCGTCGCTGGCTTCCCGTCCACCGTCAAGCTCAGTCAGTCCATCCAAAAAGCTATCATCCTTTATATGTTGCAAATACTCGATTACTTCCGGGTAAGGACGGATCACGTCCGCGACATCCAGCAGCGCCAGCCCCATCTCCGAAGTTATATTGTTTGGTACAGATTGGGAAAGCGTATCCGCCGCGTTCTTTTCGCCCAACCACTCCTTCATCTTTTCATTGATCCATGATGAAGCGTCCATAGCAGCCATGATCACAGCATGACTTTGTGGGTCAAATAGAATCTCCTGTAACCGGTGGATATCTTCCAGGATGAAATCAAATAGCTCCAGTCGTGATTTTGTTTGGATGTTCCGCTTTAGCTCTTCTATCGAAGTTTGACTACGCTGGATCAAATCAGAAACGATTGAAGGATCGTTTTCAACTTGTGTTCGAAAACCCGCAGTCGAAATAACTCTGTTGCCTCTACCAGGACCCTGTTCTTTCTCATCAGCTGACGACAATTTGATAAAATCCTCTCGCTCTACGATGGCCATGAGTGCGTCTTTCATAAGAGGATCGTGTTGTCCCATGGTATCTAGTAAGGTTTGTCTGTTGGCAGGCGATGCCACCATGGGTGTAACATCAACAAACAACCTCCCACCGGCTTTACGCATGGGTGCACGGGTAGTTAGCAGGAAGAAAGACAGCCCCAGCGGCTTCATCGGATCGGTCATCATTTGTTGATGGCCGACAGATATGTAGACGTGGTTTTCCTGATCGTTCGCCTCGGGGATGGGGAACAAAGTAGTGATTGGCCGGCTCTGGACAACATAAAATGTATCCTCAGCCAAACACCATTCGATGTCCTGGGGGCAACCGAAATGTTCTTCGATCTTTCTGCCTATACGCCCAAGCTCCAAAATCTGCTCATCCGTCAGCGCTTGCCTGTTCTGCATCTCGGGCTCAATCTCCTGTTCTTTCGTACCGCCATCTTCTAAGGCATAAATAGCCAGTTTCTTGGTGGATATCTTCTTATCGATAACCTTGCCATCACGGCCGTTACGCACTTTATAGATATCAGCATTCACTAAGCCGGAGACCAAGGCCTCACCAAGTCCGAAGCTGGCATCAATGGATAACACCCTCCTATTAGAAGTGACGGGATCGGCAGTAAACAAAATTCCTGCCACCTGCGGGAAGACCATCTTCTGAACAACCACAGACAGCTGGACTTTCCGGTGGTCGAAGCCGTTTTGAAGGCGGTACGTTACTGCCCGGTCGGTAAAGAGCGATGCCCAGCACTTGCTAATGTGTTTGAGGATTGCCTCCTTTCCGATAATGTTCAAATATGTATCCTGCTGGCCTGCAAAGGAGGCCGTCGGTAAATCCTCCGCAGTTGCGCTGGATCGTACTGCATAGGCATTATTTTCTCCAAGTCTGGAGAGAAGGCGGGTGATCTCTTCATGAATGTCTTGAGGAATGGCTATCCCTTCAATGACCCTGCGAATCTCACCGCTAAGTTCACCGATTTTATCCCGGTCTTCCAGCTTTAGAAGCGATAACTGATCAAGTAATTCGTTTATCGACGGCGTTTCCCCAATGATTCTTTTAAAGGCTTCAGTAGAAATACAAAAGCCATCCGGTACACGTATTCCTTCAATCTTGGAAAGTTCCCCCAGGTTCGCGCCTTTACCCCCAACAACCATGAGTTT
>WNGQ01001566.1_pt1 | contig 28937 bp, 24 predicted proteins | sample 5407661 | NCBI WGS metagenome assembly WNGQ01 (sample SAMN13153382, study PRJNA577476) | soil metagenome | isolation source: 60 cm soil or saprolite under Garry oak tree replicate 2 | place: USA:California | collected 2016-06-15 | reverse complement strand
CTCGCGGGGCGCAGACGTGGAAGAAACAACGGGACCGCACGGGCGTATTCTTCGAAGGTTGCGCCATGTTGCATGTGCAATTCTTTTTCTTCGCGACGCATTACCATGGAATAAAAAATCGTAAAATAAAGAAGAAGAATGGATGCGGAAACCCACGACCGCGTGGCGATTGCGGCACCGAGGGCTAGTACAGCGCTGCCGAGATAAAGTGGATTGCGCGTGTAGGCATAAGGACCGGTCACCGTGAGAACTTCCTGCTTGTGCAGATAGCCGGCCGCGTAGGCGCGGATCAAAAGGCCAAGCGCACCCACGAGACTACCAACCAAGATGCTACGCGGCGCGGGGTCAGCAAACCAAAGAACGGCTGCAGCCAGCGGATAACCGAGGCGAACGCGCCAGCGCATGAAAAAGGCGCCGGGAACGCTCATCGGCGCGCCTCGATTTGCTTGCGGACGGCGTCGAAGACAGCAACGACGTCCAAATCGAGCAAAGAAGGATCAGGTTTGTCTCCCCGCTTGTAGGTGGTCATCGCATGAGGGCTGCGCAATACGATGTCCATCACCGAATCGCAGGCGGGCCGATAAGGACCGTTGCGAGCAGGGTCTGTTGGCCCGAATAGCGCGACGACAGGCGTTCCCAAGGCCACGGCGAGGTGCAAAGGTCCGGTGTCGCCAGCAACGACGCAGAGTGCATTGCGCAAGAAAACCATGAGTTGGTGAAGCGAACTGTTGCAAGCAATGGGAGTGGCGTCACCGCTTGCAGCCTTGACCGCTGCGATACATCCGTCGTCACCCGGGCCCTGATTGAGGATGCATCGCAGTCCGAGATTTGAATAAATTTGCCGGCAGAGTGCCCCGTAACGTTCCGGTGGCCAGCACTTCGAACGCCATCCTCCGGCAGGGCTCAGCACAACATAGCGGTCAACACCGAAACTACGCAAAAGCTGCAAGCCAAAGGCTTCTTGGAGGGAAGGTACACAGAGCTGGAATGGTGCCACACCGTTTCGCGCGCCCGCGCGCGCGGAGAGCTCGCCATTTTGGTCCGCGATATGAGCTTGTGTGCAACGGACACGGTCCGTATAAAGCAGTGGGACGCCGAATTCGCGAACCGAATGGGAAGAGAAACCGATGCGGCGCGGCACGCGCCCAAGAAATGGAAGCGCCGCAGACTTCCAAAGTCCTTGATAATCGATTGCCGCAGTGAATTGCCTCTTCCGGATGCGGCTCAGGATGTCGCGGACAGAGCGATAAGCCCGCGTCTCAATCTCCCAAATCTCTGTGGCGAGCTCGCTGCTTTCGACTAAAGCTTTCCAGCGAGGATGCGTAAGCCAAGCTATTTCCGCTTTGGGGAAAGATTCGCGAAGCGCAGCGACGGCAGGAAAAGTATGGACAATGTCTCCCAGGGAACCCAAGCGTACAACGAGAAAGTGCGGCTCAGTCATGCGCTGCCTTGCGGATTGAATCGAAAACGGTTCGCGTTGAGTGATCTTTCGGATCACCCACAATCGCTACGCGAATACCAAGCCGTGCGGCAGTAGCGCGCTCTGGAACCGTTTCGGCCGTGTAGTCGGTGCCTTTCGCGTGAATGTCAGGACGCAATTCTTCCAGAAGCGCTTCCACGGAAGCTTCGGAAAAGAGCACAACGTAGTCGACACAGCGCAGCGCAGCAACGAGCTGTGCTCGCGCGCTTTCATCGAGCACCGGACGGCCAGGACCCTTCAAGTTGCGGACGCTCGAATCGTCGTTGACAGCCACGACGAGGATGTGGCCCTCGGTCCGCGCGCCTTCCAGATAACGCACATGCCCCACGTGCAAGGTATCAAAGCATCCGTTCGCAAAGGTGATTTTTTCACCGCGACGCTTGTGCTCCGTGAGTTTCTCCCGTAGCACTTCCCGAGGAACGATCTTGCCGCGAGCTTCACGCATGGCTCAGGAAGCAGCTCCGGAAATCTCGCCACGAATGGCATCCAGGAGCTCCTGACGCGAAACCGTCGCGGTGCCGCGCCTCATGACGACAAGGCCGCCGGCGATGTTGGCGATCTGCGCGGCATCGAGAGCCGAGGCACCGCAAGCCAAAGCCAACGTGTAAGCGGCAAGAACGGTGTCCCCCGCTCCAGTGACGTCCACTGCCTGGTCAGAGCCGTGCACAGGGATATGCGTAAGGCGGTCGCCTGCTTCAAACAATGCCATACCGTGCCGGCCTCGCGTCACCAGAAGCGCCTGCAATTTCATCGAAGAAAGTGTTGCCCGCCCCGCCCGCCCAAGTTCCGCACCATCGGAACCGATCGTCGTGTGATGCTCGTCTTCCAGCTCGGCCTCATTCGGAGTAGCAGAAGTAATGCCGGACTTTGCATACCCATGCAAGTGATAGCGCGCATCGAGCGTGATGGGCAGCGACTTTCGAAGCTTCGCAGTGGCCTGGCGAACGACTTCTGGCGTAGCAACGCCAAAGCCATAGTCCGAGACGGCCAGAGCATCCGCATCGCGCAAACTCGCATAAAGCTTTTGCTGAATCTTTCTCCGAACGCCGTCGGGCAGCGGCGCCTGCGGCTCGTAGTCGAACCGCAGAACTTGTTGCGCGACGGTATGAGCCCAACCAGCAAGAAAACGAGACTTGGTAGGAGTAGCACGGCCCTTCGTGCGAAGGATCCCGCTCGTACTCACGCCTTTCTGCCGGAAATATTGGAAAAGGGCCTCCCCGGCAGCATCATCACCAACCACGGTAATCGGCAGCACCTTTGCGCCCAGCGAAACAAGATTATTCGCCGCGTTCGCGCCCCCACCGGGAACCACCTGCGTCTCGCGATGCTTCAAGATCAGGACCGGTGCTTCCCGCGAAACGCGGGAGATGTCACCGTAACGAAATTCATCTGCGACGAAATCACCGAGGAGCACAATCGTTTTCCCCGAAAATTTCTCCACACACTCCGCAAGATCGCGAAGGTCCACCGATGGCGAGCCTGCCTTTGGGGAGGAAAACCGCTTCATTTGGGTTGCCTCAAGATCCAATCCACGGCTTGCCCCAGGTCACTGGCCACGAAATCCGGCGGCGCAGGCCATTTCTCCGCATGCCACGCCAGGTCTCCTTCTCCGTAGCCGGTGCGGACAAGAATGCCGCGGGCGTGAGCATTGTGAGCCAGTTGGATGTCCCCATAACGATCTCCAACCACAAAAGAGCGTTGCAGATTGATGCAATGCTCATGGGCGGCGCGCTCCAGCATGCCAGTCTTTGGTTTTCGGCATACACAATTCTCGGAGGAAGCGTGCGGGCAATAGTAAACGGCATCCACCGTCGCGCCAGCCTTTGCGAGCTGCTGCATCATCGCTTCATTTACCTGTTGCACCAAAGACTCCGGGAAGTATCCGCGGGCAACACCAGACTGATTACTTACGACAATCACCGGGTGACCCGAATCGTTGAGCCTCCGCAGCGCGGCCGCGGCAAACGGGAACATACGAAAACGGCTCACATGATTCAAGTAGCCGACTTCTTCGCAAATCGTGCCGTCGCGGTCGAGGAACACCGCAGCTCGCAATCGAGAGGACTCAGGCACGCCGTGCCTCCACCGCCGCGAGCCACGGTTTCACCGCCACTTCTACCATCTCTGGTGTGACCGCAAGCATGCACCGATGGTCCGTTGGGCAGTGGCGGAGAAAACAAGGACTGCAATACGGTTTCTGCTGAACGATTGTACAGCGTGAGGTCACAGGAGCCGTGCCGAAGGGGTCAGTGGGACCAAACACAGCAATCACCGGCAAACCTACACCCGCCGCCACATGCATTGCCCCCGAATCGTTGCCAATGAAAATATCGCATTGAGAAAGCAACGCGGGAAGATCGGCGATCGAAGTTTTCTCTGTGAGATCGATGGGAGGCCGCTGCAGCTCGGAAGAGATTGCTCGTGTGACAGCTGCCTCGGCTGCCGTTCCGAAGAGAATAACGTCGGCGTCATTCTGCGATTGCAGCCGATTCGCAAGTTCGGCAAATCGCGAAGGCGGCCAGCATTTTGCCGAGCCGTAGGAAGCGCCGGCGCCCACAGCGATGCGAAGAGAATCGCAACGTACACCGGATTGTGCGAGATACTCCTCTGCTCGCTGGCGCCCCGATTCGGAAACGTTCAAAGTGATGAAGGATTCTTCGGAAAGCGAATCGATCCAGCCGACGCGCCGAAGCAGTTCCAGATAATAAAACTTCTCGTGCGGCGGGATTTCGCCCGTTTTAGGAACAGGAATTGGTTGCGTCAGAAGGAACCTGCGCCCGTCGCGTGCATAGCCGATCCGCTCGGGAATGCCCGCGCGCCAGACTAGCCAGGCAGAGTCGAAAGCATTCTGAAGCAGAAGCGCCACATCGAATTTCAGCGAACGTAGCTCTGCGGCCAGGCGCTCACGACCGAGAATTCCCGCGTGCTTGCCTTGAGAGTCATAGGAAATGACCTGATTGCAGATCTCTTGCTCGCGGTAGAGGTCGGCGACGTAAGGGCGCGCAAGAATTGCGATTTCCGCCTCAGGAAAGCGCTTCCGCACGGCTTGGAGCGCAGGCATTGCCAGGATCGCGTCACCCACCCAGTTCGTCGCACGAATCAGGATTTTCATGCCGCCGCACCAATCTTTGCCGCCAGCAAACGGTCAAGGACATTGTGAAAATCGGCTTCTGGACTGATCGCCAATTCAATCACAGAGACGTACAGAGGAGCTTCAAACTTCAGTCCTGAGAGATTCTGCGCGTCTTTCTCCGTGGTGACAAAAGCCTTGGCACCGGCCTTGTTCCCTGATTCCTGGACAGTCAGGGCGTCTCGTTGAGAGTAAAGGTGATGGTCTGAAAAGATAGTCCGGCCGCTAATCGTCAGACCCCACGTTTGCGCATCCCGGAAGAATGCGTGAGGATTGCCGAGCCCACAAAATGCGAAAAACGGACCTTTGCCGATCTCCTCGACGGAATGCAGTTGAATCCCGGCTCCGTAACGCCGGAATCCTAATAATCGAGTCGCCGCGGAAAAAACCGGAAATTGAGAGAGCTTCTTGATGGCTTCAGAGGTTCCGGGCACGGTCTCCGTGCGCGTGAACACGACCAGGTTTGCGCGCCCCATCGCGGAAAGCGGCTCGCGAAGCCGGCCTGCAGGAAGCAGGCGTTCCTCGTGCATCGAGCGTGACGCGTCAATCAAGAGAATGTTTAAGTCGCGGGCCAGCTGCAAATGCTGGAAACCATCATCGAGGAGAAAAATGTCGATAGGCTGCTGCGCTTCAAGCCGCTGCCCCTCGGCGAAACGATTCTTGCCCACGCTCCCGTTCGAGCCCCGATAGCCGCGGCTCAGAATCGCAACGCGCTTTCCTTCCGCAAGAAACTTTTCTGCAAGCCAGATCACCATGGGAGTCTTTCCCGTGCCTCCCACGGTAAGATTCCCCACGCTAATGACGGTGCCTTTCAGTCGTTTCTGCTTGAGCCAGCCTTTCTGATACATCCAGACACGTGGGCGAACCACGGCGCCATAAAGCAAAGAGAGCGGCCAAAGCAGAGCGCGCAAAAAAGGGTGAAGGTTCATCGCCCGGCACCATTCAAATGAATGGCAACTCTCTCGAGCGCTCGGCTCGTCGCCCCGCGGCTGCCTTCCACAAGATTTCGCGCCTTATCACTCATTTCCTTCATCCGCTGCGGATTGCGAAACAATTCAATCCATGCCACGCCTACATCCTCGGGACTTTCAACCTGAATGGCCGCCCCCGCCGAAACGAAACGCGAAGCGATTTCCGCAAAATTTTCCATCGAAGGCCCAAAAACCGGAACCTTCCCGAACGCCGCTGGTTCCAAAATGTTATGGCCTCCAGAGGGCACCAGCGAGCCACCCACAAAAGCGCCGTCCGCCAACCGATAAAGCGATGCGAGTTCCCCGATGCTATCAACAAGGAGCACGGTGACATCGTTCGGTATCGTGGAATTGCCTGAGTGACCGTTCCCTCCTCCAGCAGCCTGCGCGGGACTCGGAATCGGCAATGCCGAGCGTCGGATGAACTTGCGATGCGATTCCTCGATGAACTCCGCGGCGGCTCCAAATTGCTCGGGCTTCCGCGGCGCAAGCACCAGCAACGCATTGCGGTATTCACCTTGCAGCGTTCCAAACGCAATCAGCGCCAGCGGCTCTTCCGTGGCCACCACGCTCCCCGCCACGATCACCGGCGAGCGCCCGCTGCGCTGAATCTCGGCTTCGAGCCAATTCGAGAGAGGTGTCGCCGCTGGCAGCTCCGAGTCGTATTTCAAGTTGCCGCTCACAACCACGCGGTCGCCGGGAGCTCCAAGCGACCGGATTCGCTCCGCGTCTTTTTCGCTTTGCATCAGGAAAGCGCTCGAGTGCGAGAGTGCATCTTTCAGAAGCGGGCGCAGAAAAAGGCCAAAGACACTCAAGAATTTCTGGTAACGCGCAAACGATCCATCCGAAATCCGTCCGCTCACAAAAAGAACCGGGACTTTGCGCCTGGCGGCCGCTCGCAGAAAATTCGGCCAGATTTCCGTTTCCAACACGAGAACGAGCGAGGGGCGCACCGCCTCAAAAGCCCGCCTGACGCAAAAACTCCAATCCAGTGGAAAGTAAACGATCGCGTCAGCAAATGGCAGTCGCTCGCGAGCCAGCGCCTGCCCGGTAATCGTGGTCGTGGAGACAACGAGCGGCCGGTCCGGATACGCCGCTTTCAACTGTCGCGCCAGCGTCACCCCGGATAGCACTTCGCCCACGCTGACGGCATGGATCCAGATCGCTCCCGCACAATCTGCAGGAAGCTTGGCCAACGCGGGAAAAGAAAAGCCCAGCCGCTCCTTCAAATTCGACAAATACTTCCCGTGGCGCAGGCCCTTCACCACCCAGTACGGTGTGAGCAAAACAGCCGCAAGGCCCATCAGCAGGCTATAAATGAAATACACTATGCGTGGCTCCGGTTAGTCCGCACCCGCCGGCAGCAGACGGGCGCTTGGCGCAGGGCAACCCTGCGTATTCCCCAGGAATCGAAGGCGTCAATATGAGAAAAGTCTATTATAACCCGGCCCGAACGCTAACTCTCTTCCTGCTGGCTTTTCTGGCCTTGCATTTAGCGGCTGGCGATGCCACGGCTCAACAACCAGCCCCTCTCAAGACCTCTGCCCTCGAATCGCACGAAGGATTGACCATCTCCGCGTTACCTTGGACCAACCCAGCTCTTTACAAGGAGAGATTTCACAAGAAGTCCCCGTACGCCGCGGGAATTGTCGCCTTGCAAGTGGTGTTTCGCAATGACTCGGATGACAGTATGAAAGTGAATCTGGAACGCATACGGCTGAACGTCACACTCTCCGAAGAGGACCATCAAGCCCTTGATGCTCTGACTTCAGAACAAGCGGCCGACGTAATCACGAAGCCAAGCCTGAAGAATTTGGGGCGCAGAAGGTTTCCCATCCCCATCGGCGGCCCTAAAGTGGGGCGCGACAAAAAATGGGTGGAAGTCGAGCAGGAACTGCGCGATGCAGGAGTAAAAGCCAGCATTATCGCGCCGCACAGTTCCGTGCAGGGACTGCTCTATTTTGACTTGCAGAGCCAGTTCGATCTGCTCACCAACGCCCGCCTGTATGTCCCCGATATCGTAGCCCTCGAAAAAAACCATGGACTGATGTATTTCGAGATTGATCTCAGTCAAGCCGGAGCACAGTAGCCTTCTCGCAGCCTGATCCCGCGAATTTCTCTGAGCTGAATTGTCTGGCTAGCAAATTGTTTTGCACAAGCTCGGTTTGCGCCCATCGTCACCGTCGGCTACCATGACGTGTGCCACTTTTTCGAATGCCACAGACCCCATGCTGAAACTTCTCGACGAATTGAATCCGGAACAACGCCAGGCTGTCGAAACACAGGAAGGCCCGGTCTTGATTCTCGCAGGCGCAGGAACGGGCAAGACCCGCGCGATCACTTACCGGATGGCCAACCTCATTGCCAAAGGCGTCCCCGCAGAATCGATCCTTGCGGTCACGTTTACCAACAAAGCCGCGGAAGAAATGCGCAATCGCGTCACGGATTTGCTTCTGCGCGCCGGCGTCCCGCCAGGCCAGCCGTGGGTTTCAACCTTTCATTCGCTCTGCGCGCGGCTCTTGCGCCGCGAAGCTCCTGCTGCCGGATTGCCCCGCGACTTTGCCGTTTACGACGACGACGACCAGGTCGCGGCCGTCAAGCTGGCCATGGCCAAACTGCAAATCGACGCTGACGATTTGACTCCTAGAAACGTTCTGAGCCGCATCAGCTACGCCAAGAATCATGGCAAAAGTCCCGAGCAGGTACGCGCCGAAGCATTTACCCAGGACGGACGCCAGACCGCCGACATTTTTGCCGCTTACGAAAAGGCCCTGCACGACAGCAAGGCCTTGGACTTCGACGATCTGCTTCTGCGTTCCGCCCGCTTGTTGCGCGAATCTCAACCCACACGGGAAAAGTGGCAGGCACGCTTTCGATACATCCATGTGGACGAGTATCAAGATACCAATCGCGTGCAGTACGAGCTCACGCGTTTTCTCACCGGCCCAAAGCAGAACATTTGCGTTGTTGGCGACGAAGACCAGTCCATCTACGCCTGGCGCGGCGCGGATGTCTCCATTATTTTGAGTTTTTCCCGGGATTTCCCTGCCGCGCGCATTGTCAAGCTGGAACGCAACTACCGCTCGACGCAAAATATTCTTGATGCCGCGGGCGCAGTCGTCGCTAACAATCCGGAGCGCTTGGGCAAGTCCCTGAAAGCGGAGAAGAGCGCCGGAGTCAATCTGAAATATTTCGAAGGCCGCGATCCGCAAGCCGAGGCGGAATATGTTGCAGGAGAACTGGAACGCATCCTCAACGAAGACTCAGACCAAACGTGCGCGGTCGAATACCGCACCAACTCCCAATCGCGCGCTTTCGAAGAAGTCTTTCGGCGCCAAGGCCTTCGTTACAAGCTTGTGGGCGGTTTCAGTTTTTATCACCGCGCCGAAGTAAAAGATGCCCTGGCCTATGTCCGTTTGGCGATGCACCCGGAAGACGACATTTCTTTGCTGCGGGTTCTGAACCTGCCCCCTCGCGGCATTGGCAAAACGACCGTGGATGCGCTGCGCGAAACCGCGAGGACCGACGGAACGCCTTTGTGGAACGCCATCGAAAAAACCGTGGCCACCGGAACCACCGGACGCGCCGTCGCGCCCCTGCGCGCCTTCCAGGAACTTATTCGCAAACTCCAGGAAGCCCTTTCCACAAAAGAACCCGCCGAGTTTTTGCACGTGGTGCTCGAAGAATCCGGATACATGGACATGTTGAAGGACCGTAACACGGCGGAAGATGTTGCCCGGATGGAAAATTTGGAAGAGCTCACGCGCGCGGTCGCCGAAAGCATGGAAGCCGGAGAAACCTTCACGGATTTCCTCGACGCTGCATCCCTGGTAAGTGACGCCGATCAATACGAGGGCAAGCCCGGGGTAACTTTAATTACTCTTCACAGCACCAAGGGGCTGGAGTTCGACCATGTTTTCCTCACCGGCATGGAAGACGGCATCTGCCCGCACAGCCGCTCGGTAAAGGAAAATGACGAGAAAGGAATCGAAGAGGAGCGCCGCCTCGTTTACGTGGGCATGACGCGTGCGCGAAAATCGCTGACGCTCACGCGCGCCGTCTACCGCCGCATTTTCGGAAACGAACAGCAGTTGCGTGCTTCCCTGCCCTCTCGTTTTCTCGCGGAAATTCCCGGCGAATTAGTGGAGACTGTTCGGGGCTCCCTGGCGGAAATTGGCGAGACGCGCCGCTACGAGCCCGATCCCGAATACTCGTATTCCCCGAAGGAGTTTCTTCGCCGCGTTCGCGGCGTCCAGAAACCGGCGCCCGTGCCTCGGCGCGCGGCAAGCTCTCCCTCCTTCGGCCGCCCAGCCGCAAAGCGCGGCGCCGACGCGAACCCCATGCTCGGCCGAAGAGTCCGGCATCCAAGCTACGGCGTCGGGACCATCGTCGGCGTCGAAGGCGACGATGAAGATCGCCGCGTTTCCGTGAGCTTTCCCGGACGCGGCACAAAAAAATTCATCGAGCGCTATATGCAGCTCGAGCAGGCCTAAAGCACCGCAATTCCGCAACAAAAACGTCCCGCAGGTTGCGCGACAAAGCGTCTCGGGGTACATTGAGGCTCGTCTTATTCCTCATTTCAGCGTTGCGTGACTCAACTCCGCCGGCTTCAGGGGCGCGATCGGAGAAGATGAGTGGCTTCACAACTCTTCCGTTGCAAGAGTATTGACCAGCTTCTGGCCGATTCCGAAAATGCTGAAATCCGGTTAAAGAAGTCTCTTGGATGGTTGAGCCTGACCTCGCTTGGCATCGGCGCCGTCATCGGCTCCGGAATCTTCACCATCATCGGCACGGCCATCGCCGGACAAAAGTTTCAAGCCTCTTCGATCCTGAACGCCCCACTTCTCGAATACCTGATTCACCACTCCGCTTCCTTTGGCCGCCCCGGAGCGGGCCCGGCCATCGCGCTGTCTTTTATTCTCGTTGCCATCGCCTGCGGTTTCGCTTCGGTTTGCTACGCCGAACTTGCCGCCATGATCCCGATCGCGGGCAGCGCCTACACTTACACCTACGCAACCATGGGCGAGCTCATCGCCTGGATCATCGGCTGGGACTTGATTCTCGAGTACGCCGTCAGCAATATGGCCGTCAGCGTCGGCTTCTCCCAGCACGTCGTGAATCTCCTGGATTGGTTCGGCGTCCATCCCAATCCTCGCTGGATTTCACCTGCGTACCTCCCCAGCGGACTTTCCGACCTGGAAGGCAACATGCTCTACTCCCCCGGTTGGCATTTCGGTTTTAACTGGCCGGCATTCATCATCGTGATGCTTCTTACGGCTCTTCTGGTTCGCGGGATCCGCGAGTCCGCGGAGACCAACAATGTAATGGTTATGCTCAAGATCGTGGCGATTCTCGTGTTCGTAGGATTTGCCTCGCGATTTATTCATCCCGCCAACTGGCACCCGTTCGCGCCCAACGGCTGGCCCGGAATTTTGACCGGCGGCTCCATCGTGTTTTTCACTTACATTGGTTTCGACTCGGTATCCACGGCCGCGGAGGAATGCAATCGCCCGCAGCGCGATTTGCCCATCGGCATCATCGCGACGCTGATCATTTGCACGATTCTCTATGTCTCGGTCGTCGTGGTGCTCACAGGCCTGGTTCGTTGGGAAACCCTGATGGATGATGCGGCGCCTGTCGTCAACACGCTGAAACGCCTGCATATTTCCGGCGTCCGGCTGATCGTACTGATTGGCGCGCTCATGGGCATGATTTCGTCGCTGCTCGTTTTCCAAATCGGCCAGGCTCGTGTGTGGTTTGCCATGTCCCGCGACGGCCTTTTTCCAAGAATCTTCGGCCGCGTTCATCCGCGCTATCAAACGCCGGATTTTTCCACGTGGATCGCCGGTTTCGTCGTGGGAATCCCCGCCGGTCTTCTGGACATTGGAACTTTCGCGGATCTTTCCAACATTGGCACGCTTTTTGCCTTCGCGCTGGTTGCCGGCGGCGTTTTGATTCTTCGTTACCGGGAACCGGACCGCCCTCGCGCGTTTCGCGCTCCCGGAGGGCCGATTGCTCCGGTTTTGACGATTCTCACGTGTGTGCTGTTGATGGCCGGCCTTCCGATCATGAATTGGATTCGCTTCTTCGTGTGGATGGCCATCGGTCTTGTGATTTACTACAACTACGGACGGAAGCGTAGCACGCTTCGTCTGGCAAACCAGGCTTAGGGTAATCGGATGCGGCGGCGGAGTCACAACCAACATTGCAGACACGCAGGCCTGGCCTTCGGCATCGTCTTGTTTCTGTTCCTCCCACAGAATTCCCGGGCCTGGGGCAGAAATGCGCACAGGCTCATCATCAACAAAGCCGTAGACACGCTACCTTCTGACGTTCGCTCCTTTTTTGAATTCAATCGCAACATCCTGGCGCAGCATGTGACCGATCCGCTCGACGCGCTGGCGAAAAACCCCGCGGAAAAACGGAATGACTTCATTGCCCTCGACAAGTACGGCCGTTTCCCCTACGAAGCCTTGCCGCGCAGCTACAAAGCGGCGGTCACGAAATTCGGCAAATTGAAATTGGACGCCAATGGCCTCCTTCCGTGGCAAATCGGCGTGTACAGTGAAAAACTGACCAACGCATTGAAGCTCGGAAAATGGGACGAGGCCCGGCTCGATGCGGCGATCCTCGCGCACTATGTCGCACAAGCGCACGACCCTTTCAGCACAACCGATAATCTCGACGGCCATTTGAGCGGCCAGGCCGGAATCAACGAGCGTTTCGGCAGCACGCTGATCGAACGCTACTCGTCGTTCTTTCCCATGCGCCCCAACGACGCGGCTTTCATCAGCGACCCGACTGACCATGCGTTCGATGCCTGCCTCAGCGCGCATCGCTGGCTCGAGTCGATTCTCCTGGCGGACCGCAACGCGCTGCGCGGAGAAAATTCGTACACGGACGAATATTACGACCGCTTCTACAATGAAGCGGGAGCCATTCTGATCCGCCAGATTTCCGATGCGGCGACCGATGTGGGCTCCTTCTGGCTCACTGCCTGGAACAACGCCGGCCGCCCCGCTCTGCCGCATTGATTTTGAGGATGACCTCGCTTCGACTTTCTCCGCGAATCGATGCCCTTCCCAAGGCCGAGCTTCATTTGCATCTGGAGGGCGCCATTCAGCCGGGCACGGCGGCTGCGCTGATGGCTCGTTACGGTGTTCCTGCAACGGAGCAGGAGGTGCGCCAGCGTTATGCCTTCCGCAATTTTTCTGAGTTTCTCGAAACTTTCAAATGGCTCACTTCGTTTTTGCGTGAGCCGGAGGATTACGCTCTTGTTGGAAGCGCTCTTGCGGAGCATTTGCTCGCGCAAAATGTTGTCTACGCCGAAGTGACGCTGTCCGTAGGCGTGATGCTTTTGCGGAAGCAGCGGCCGGAGGCAAACTTTGAAGCTTTGCTTCGCGCCACCGAACCGTTCGAGCGGCGCGGCCTGCGCCTCCGGTGGATTTTTGACGCCGTGCGGCAATTCGGCGCGGAAGCTGCGATGGCGGTCGTTGAAGCCGCGAAGACTTGCGCGTCGAACGTGATTGTCGCCTTTGGCATCGGCGGCGACGAACTGCAGGTGCGCACAGCGGAATTTCGCGCCGTGTACGACCGCGCTGCCGAAGTTGGGTTGCATCGGCTGATTCATGCGGGCGAAGTCGGGGGGCCGGAAAAAATCCGCGAAGCCATCGAATTGCTCGGAGTGGAGCGCATCGGGCATGGAATCGCTGCGATCCATGATCCGGCGCTGATGGACCTCCTTGCCGAACGCAAAATCCCGCTGGAGATTTGCCCGGAAAGCAATGTCCGAACGGGCGCTCTTGCCCGACAACTGGGGCGTGATGACGTGCGAATCGAAGATCATCCGCTGCCGAAGCTCTTTCGTCATGGGATCCCGGTTGTCCTTTCTACGGACGATCCTGCGTTGTTTGATGCAACGCTGCGCGGCGAATACGCCCTCGCCGCGCAGATGGGCCTGCAGGAAAACGAACTGGAACAAATCTGCTCGATGGGCTTCCAGTACGCCTTCCAACCCATCGCCAAGACGCGCACGACCTGACAGCCTGCTCGTCCTCCATCTGCTGATGCAGGTACCCCCCACCCCCGGCAATTTGTATCGTTATCACAACAAAAGACTTGCAGGAGGGGCGGTTTGGAATCGCATGAAAACAAAGAGGATAGCGAGGGGCAAAAAGGGCAAAACAGAGAGCAGATAGCAGAGATGAAAAAGCAGAAGGTAGGAAGCAGAAGGCAGAAGGTGCCGAAAATATGCTATACCGAGAGACCTGACGAGGCCCTTGGAGGCTCAAAGTGAGGTGGGGTCGAGAATTCACGACCCATGCTATCGCATATTTCATATTCTGTCAAGTCCTTTGTTAGTACTAGTATTTAAAGAATAGACACATGGATTCGAACAGAAATGGCGTAAGAGAAAGAAAACAAAGGGGTAGAGTGCGCTGGGGCAGCGGAAATGCTAGAAGGGAGAGAAAGACGGGGGCCAAATTTTAGCGATTCGATCGCGCGGCCTGCTAAGCAAGAAAAGTGCTGGAGAAAGGAGATTATTTAAGGCAGCGTTTCAGGCTTGACGATCCTGTCTTTCTGAGGCGATTTTCGTATTTCTCCGGAGAAGTCTTCGTTGGTCAGAAACCACAGGTCGGGAATGGCCAAATACATAAGCATTTGCCAATCAACATATAGACCCCGGTCGTTCTTTCGTGGGTTCGCACCTTGGGCCACTTTATGAACTGAAGTTTCGACGTACTCAATTGCGGCGGAAAACCGACGACGGAGAAGGATGGGGATCGGCCGGCAACCGGGAGCACCAAAGGTGTTGGACAGTCGCGCAGGGATGTCGAGGTCTTTGCCTTGCTTAGCTAGAATTTCGAGAGCCCTCAGTTCCTTCTCAAGTTGATTCTCATGTATCTGATCCAGAGATTCGATGTTTCTCCATACACTGCCATCCGCATTGCAGCTTTTCACGAACTCGTCGAAGGAATTTGAATTCACGACCTTTTCAATTAGCTGTTCATAGTGTGTAGGAAAAACGCCTGAGTTTGCCGGCAAATTGGTCCCAAGAGTCTTAGCCATGAAAGGCCGGGTCAAGTCGAGGATTTCACACTTCCTATTTCTCATCCAACCAAACATCTTCTGGTCTTCCGAAAATCTTTCGTTGCCGGCGCGCACAAGTCCTCGTACCAGCTCGATTAAGGCAGGCGGTCCGATCAGGAACTTTAATCCGGCCGATAGTGCTCTTTCAAACTTGGGCGTAAGAACCTCATCCTTGCCAATATCTTTCCAAACGTTCGTATCAGGCAGGAACGTAGGCATGGCCGACCTCTTTAGGAATTACAGCGGATAATACACCTCGCTCTCGAGCGAGACACCATTCACGGTCGCTCGGTCGAACTGGACTCGGAAGTTCTTGCCTTCCTTGGGAAGCCAATCATACTTAAGCAGATCGCTGATTGCGAAATGCAGGCCCTCTGTCCGGCGAAGAGCCCGAGAAAAGGCTTCAAATTCGGCGATGGCAAGTTCTTTCGTAGGCTCTACCCATATCCAGTGGTCCCTCGCCACAAGCAAGTAATACACGTTGGCGTATTCACTTACTGCTCTTTGGAGTTTACCCAAAGAATGCAGATAATCCGGATGCCGAGTCAGAAAATCTCGAATCTGCTCTAGCTGTCCGACTCCCTTGATCACCTGGGCGTCTCTTGACAACCGCTCAACGGGCCGCACGGTCTTCCTGATCCACTTCAATTCGGAAATCGCAATTGTGGAAGACTCTTCATCAGTCAAGAGAAGGTCGATGTCCGGCGTGGGGTGAGGCAGCGCTATGGGCCCCTGCAAAAGATACGGGGAGCCAAGCCTTTCTAGATCTGCTCTCAACTCGGTCTCTTTTCTCAATGAGGTGACGTCGAAGTCGCTGGGTCGCAGGAGTGAACAGACTCGTAGAATATTTTCGTCGGGACGACTGTGGAGAGGAAATTGCGGGGCTATTGCCAAGTTCATTGTTGAGCCATCCAAAGGTACAATTGGATGAACGTGCAGATCGACAGAGGTCGCAAAGTCAAACGTGAGATCATGAACCATCGCTTCGCACTTCTCCGCGCTAACCCCGCTAAGCCTTGATAGCGTCAATGCCCAATTGTGACCTGAGCGGATTAGGAGCGAGGAATCTAATGGGTATTCGTGGCGAAGCCCCCATTGATAGCAGAGAAATTCGTGTGCCGCACAAACTGACATTAGCGCTGAATAAAACTGCGTAAACTCTCCGAGGGAAAAAGTCCCGAGAGACAACGATTCATCTCGACGAATAATGGCGGACGCTCGATCCGCGTACTGTGGCAGCAAAGCAAGCCACAGGTCCCAGGGATCGTCGTACTCAAATCTCAGACTGCCGGTCCTTTCACAATTCTGCAAGAACTGACCGAAGAGAGCTTCAACTCGTGAGGTCTGTTTCAGTTTTTCGTGAAGCACACCCGCGTAATACCCTTCGTTTGGTCTGAATCCCTTTTGATAGGCGCTAACCTGCCGAATTCTCCCGTTCCCGGGCAGGGTGAATCTCACAAGGGTCGGGGAGATCAGCTCAGCCACGAAGAAATTCTTGTGCCAGAGCGGGAGGCAACTCAGGAAGTGGCTATATTGGAGAGCGACAAATATCGCCTCGTCCACATCCGCCTCTAGATTTGAGGTCCATCGCCTGCTAGCCAATTTCGAGGCTCGTCTTCCATGATCAAAGACCCATTTCATAGCTACGGGCAAGCTACGGCTAAGGTTTATCAAACCGCTCTGAAGCTGTGGCGAATTGTCCCCATATTGTGAAATCTGTTGCTCGACACGGCGGATGCCCCCTACTAACACAGACCAGATTGCAATGTTGGACGGGCGCTTGAGAGAGACAGTGTTTCGAAACACTCGTCGGCACGCTCCTCGATGTGTCGAACTGCATCGGTCAGCTCAGGAGATGCGTCTTTCTTTAGAAGCGGCATCGGAGAAGTCGTGGATTCCCTGAAGAAAAGTGTACGGGAGGAGTAGCCTGGAGTCGACGCGCGCACATGGTTGAGTCTAACTGAAGGGACAGGATCGGGGACGTCGCATTTTTTGGTTCCTAGAACGGCACCATAGAAGGGTCGCCCCCGGCTTAGAAGGGCGGGCTCAGAACATAGAATGCGGCAGGTCAGTCCACGATTTCGAAGCGGTATTCCTCGATGACGGGATTGGTGAGGACTTCTTTGGAGATGCGCTCGAGCTGTTTTTGGGCCTCGTCGCGGTTCCAGCCATCGAGATTCAGGACGAAGAATTTTCCCTGGCGAACGTCTTTCACGGCGGTATAGCCAAGGCCGGAAAGGGCGTGCTGAATGGTTTGTCCCTGGGGATCGAGGACGGTGCGCTTTGGCATGACCCAAACGTGTGCTTTCATGGGGGGATTATAACATTGCCGTTCCAGGGGTGGCAGATTGGGAAAGACGCTACAGCAATCCTTGCGAGGGACATTTTCTTGGCATCTTTCTTCCAAGGACTACAACACTACTTCGCCAGAGTGCCGGGCTAAAGCCCGGCGCTACATTCAAACCTTCCGATGCCGCCAAGCGTGCTAGGCTGATAGAACGAACTGAGGTGACGTCGCTCTATGTGCGGAATTCTGGGATACATCGGGCCCAAGAAAGTCGTGCCCGTGGTCATAGAAGGCCTTCGGAAACTCGAATACCGCGGCTACGACTCCGCGGGCATTGCCGTGGTGAACGGCACCGGCAAACTGGAGATTCGGCGCGCGCCGGGGAAGCTCCGCAACCTCGAAGAAGCGATTGCGAAGTCGCCGCTCGAAGGCACGTATGGCATTGGCCACACGCGCTGGGCCACCCACGGCCGCCCCACGGAAGAAAATGCGCACCCGCACCGCGACTGCACGGGCCAGATTGTCGTGGTGCACAACGGCATCATCGAGAACTATCTCGAACTGAAAGAGAAACTCCAGAAGGAAGGACACAAGTTCGTTACGGAAACGGACACGGAAATCGTCGCGCACTTGGTGGAGAAGAATTCGCAAGGCGGCGTTCCGCTTGAAGAAGCGGTGCGGCGTTCGCTGAAAGAACTGCGCGGCATTTACGCGCTCGTCTTTCTGTCGGCGAAAGATCCACAGAAAATTGTCGCCGCGCGCCTGGGGCCGCCTTCCGTAGTTGGGTTGGGAGATCACGAGTACTTCGTCGCCAGCGACATTCCTGCCTTGCTCGAACATACGCGCAAAATCTTTTTTCTTGCTGACGGCGACATTGCCGTTTTGACCAAGGATGGCGTGCGCGTGATGGATCACGATGGGCGCACTGTCGACCGTCCGCCGCAGCACGTCGCCTGGGACCCGATCATGGCGGAAAAGGGCGGCTACAAGCACTTCATGCAAAAGGAGATTTTCGAGCAGCCGCGGGCGGTGCGAGACACGCTGCTTGGGCGCATTTCGCAGGACACGGGCAAAGTTTTTTTGGATGAAATGGAGCTAAAAGAAAAACAGTTCCGCGAGTTTCAGCAGGTGCGGATTGTGGCGTGCGGAACGAGCTGGCACGCGGGGCTGGCTGGAAAATTCATGATCGAGCGGCTGGCCCGGCTTCCCGTGGAAGTGGATTATGGGAGCGAGTTTCGCTATCGCGACCCCATCATCGATTCGAATACTTTGACCGTGTGCATCAGCCAGTCCGGCGAAACCGCGGACACGCTTGCGGCGCAGCGCGAGGCAAAACTGAAAGGGTCGCCGACGATTGCGATTTGCAACGTCATCGGCTCGATGATCACGCGGGAGGCCAGCGGCACGATACCCACGCACGCAGGACCGGAGATCGGCGTGGCCTCGACGAAAGCATTCACGGGGCAATTGGCCGCGCTGCTACTTCTCGCGTCGTATCTCGGGCAGGTGCGCGGAAAGATGAGCGACGCTGCGGCGAGAAATCTGATGCAGGAGTCCTTGAGCATTCCTCATAAGATGGAAACCATTCTGCAAGCGGACGCCTCCGGCTTTTACGAGAATCTTGCGAGACAATTTTTTCGCAACACGGATTTTCTTTATCTCGGGCGCGGCATTCACTATCCCATTGCTCTTGAGGGGGCTTTGAAGCTCAAGGAGATTTCTTACATTCACGCCGAGGGCTATCCGGCCGGCGAAATGAAGCACGGACCGAACGCGCTCATCGACGAAAATCTTCCCGTTGTCGTGCTGGCCACTCGCGATGAATCGGACCGCGAAGCGATGACCCGCTATGAAAAAAGCGTGTCGAACATCAAGGAAGTCAAAGCGCGGGACGGCATCGTCATTTCGGTGGTCACCGCGAACGATCAGCTTGCGCGCGAGGCTTCTGACCATGTTATTGAGCTGCCGCCCGCGCCGGAATTGCTCACGCCTTTGCTCGAGATTATTCCCCTGCAACTGCTCGCCTATCATATTGCGGTGCGCCGCGGCTGCGATGTGGATCAGCCGCGGAATTTGGCGAAATCGGTCACCGTTGAATAGACGCTCCTTATTTCAGCTAAAATGAATCCATGCGGCGCAATTCTCCAACGAGGCTCGCATTTCTTTTACTGTTCTCGTTGCCGTTCGCGTGTTCATCGCGAGCTCAGACTCCAGATGTAACCGCATCTCTGCGCGAAGTTCGCATAGAGGGCCAGAAACATCTTTCAGAAGCCCAGATTTCAGTGCTGACTGGCCTCGTCCTCGGTTCCCAGGTTGGCCGCGCGGATTTGCAAGCCGGTGCCGACAAGCTCGTGCAAACGGGCCTCTTCGACAAAGTCAGCTACCGCTTTGAAACTCGCACGGGTGTTGTCGTCATTTACCACGTCGAAGAATCTCCAAGGGTTCCGGCCTATTTTGACAACATTCCATGGTTTGCCGATTCCGAACTCGCCGACGCCATTCGCAGGAAGATTCCTTACTTCGATGGAACCTTGCCGGAGGGTGGCGGCATGGTCGATCAAGCCGCGGATGCAATCAAGGAATTGATTGCATCGCATGGCTTGCAGGTCACGCTTCAGCATGAGGTCATTCCGAATCCCGACGGAGATGGAAAAATTCAGCTCTTCAAGGTGGAAGGGCCATCGCTGCGAATCGAAAAACTGGAGTTCAGTGACGCTTCCCTGCTGGCTTCCAAAGCGGCTCAGCAACATCTCGAGGAAATCGTTGGCAAGCCGTATTCGAGGATGGCGATTGATTTGTTCCTCAGCGAAGCGATCCGGCCCGTTTACCTGGCAAAAGGCTGCCTGCATGCGAAGCTGGGTCCGCCGGAAATACGCCTGACCGGCAAACCCGAACAGAAACTGCCGGAGGAAGTCCCCGTTTTTGTTCCAGTTGATCCGGGTCCGGTTTATCACTGGAAAGAAGTTCATTGGACGGGAAACGCCACGGTCTCGGAGTTCACTTTGAGTAGCGCGGTGGGATTGAAGCCCGGCGAGGTAGCGGACGGCATGAAAATCGAAGCGGGCTGGGACCGCGTTCGTGAGGAGTTTGCACATCACGGCTATCTCGACGCGAAAGTTGATCCCGTCCCGGCGTTTGACGAGTCGGCGCACACGGTTTCCTATTCCGTGGCGATTCACGAAGGGCGGCAGTACCGCTTCGGCAAAATGGTGCTGACTGGCCTTTCGCCCACCGCGGAGAAGAAGCTGCATGCCGCATGGCCGATTTCTCAAGGCGACATTTTTGACAAGACGAAATACGAAGAAGTCTTGACAAAACTGCAACTGCACCAGGAGCAAATTTTTGGTGAGCTGCCGCTCCATTACGAAAGCGTCGGCCATTGGCTGCAAGCCGATGAAAACACAGGCACGGTCGACGTGCTTCTGGACTTCAAATGAATCGTGCGCTATGCGAAGTCAGCGCAGCAAACGCCAGCGCTGCGATATACTCAGCATGATATGAAAAGTCTGATTCAAATTCGGAATGGGGAGCGGTCGGTTCTCTCGCCGGAAGAAAAAGAAAAGCTCCTGCTCTCGTGTCTCGCGGAGATTTCATCCATTGTCGTCGCCCTTTCCGGTGGGGCAGATTCTGCCTATCTTGCCTGGGCTGCGAACCGTGCCCTGGGCAACCGCGCGTTATCGGTTACTGCGCTCTCTCCAAGTTTCCCCGCATACGACCGAGAAATCGTCGAGCAGTTTGTGAAGAAACAGGCGCTGCGCCACGAGTTCATCGAAACGCATGAGATCGAAAATCCCGCTTACCGCGCGAACCAATCCGACCGCTGCTATTTCTGCAAAGATGAATTGTTTTCCGTGCTCGACAATCTTGCGTCCTCCCGCGGATTTGCCGCTGTAGCCTATGGGGTGAATGCCGATGACACGCTCGATTTTCGGCCCGGTCATCGCGCTGCCACCGAGCACAAAGTTCTTGCTCCCCTGCTTGATGCCAACTTGGCGAAATCAGAAATTCGCGCTTTATCGCAACGGGCGGGCCTGCCCACGTGGGACCGGCCCGCCTCTGCCTGTCTTGCTTCGCGCGTTCCCTACGGGACGGAAGTAACTCTCGAACGGCTCGCGCTCGTTGAACGCGGCGAAGCGGCGTTGCGCGAATTGGGCTTCCGCCAGTTTCGCGTGCGCATCCACGACAATCTCGCACGGGTCGAAGTTTCCCAGGAAGAGTTGCCTCGCGCACTTTCGCAGGAAATGGCCGCGGCTATCGCCGAGCGACTCAAATCGGCCGGATTTGCTTATGTTGCCCTGGATCTGCAAGGTTACCGCCAAGGCTCTCTTAACGAAGCTCTGAGGCAGGCGGCCTCGTCGCACAAGGCAGCTTCCGGAACATAATTCGTTGTTTTTGCGTAGCTATTAGTGGAACGTCCGAGTAGTTGTACGGTCCCTTGGAGGAAGAATGGCGCGCTACCGCAGGTTTGGCAGTTCCCTGCTGCTCTTCCCCGCTGTTTTTGCATTGGCTGTCCTGGGGGGCTGCAATGCAGGAGCAGCGGTAAGCGGCAGCTTCGACAAGAATTTTAGTGTAAGCGGTCCCGTACGCCTCGCGCTTTCGAATGCCTCCGGCGATGTGAACATTACCGGGAGTTCCGATGGCAAGGTGCATGTGCACGGCGAGGTGCGAGCTTCCGGCTTCGGCTTTGACAATCCGCAGAAGCGCCTGGACGGCACTGTTGCGAATCCTCCCGTCGAGCAAAGGGGCGACACCATTCACGTTGGGGCGGACTTTTCGCATCTGCGCAATGTGAGCATCGCTTACACCATTCAGGTTCCGCACGACACAGAGGTAGAGTCCAATGTCGCTTCCGGCGCGCAGAACATCCGAGATCTTCGTGGCCCCGTAAAGGTCCACGCCGCCTCTGGTACGATTCGCGTTGAAAAGATTGACCGCGACGCCGACGTCTCCACAGCGAGTGGCTCGGTCACGGCCAGTGATGTAGGAAGCGATGTCCAGGTCTCCAGTGCTTCTGGCAATGTCACGGTTTCGAACGTGAAAGGCGACGTCCGTGTCAAAGCTATCTCTGGCGTCATTCGTGTCTCCCATCCCGGTGGCCGCGTCGAGGGAAATACGGCGAGTGGCGAAGTGGAAATTCAGGATGCGGCCAATGACGTCACGGCTCATGCCGCCTCGGGGCGCGTTTACGTGCAGGGAAATCCCGGCGGACAAGGCTATTGGAATTTGAAAACAGCTTCGGGCGGCGTGCAAATCAGCGTCCCTGCCTCAGCGAACTTCCATCTTTCCGCGGAGGCAGTTTCCGGGGAGATTCGAACGGACATTCCCATCGTGGTCGAAGAGCAGGGAAAACATTCTCTCCGGGCGCGTGTGGGCAATGGCGGAGGACGTATCGAAGTGCACACGGCCTCGGGTGAAATTCGCATCAGCGGATCGAAGTAGATCTCGAATCTAGGTTGGACGTCTGGTTTAGACGTCTTACTTAGACTAGGCGCTTGAACAACTCCTCGTGGCGGAATAGCCGTCTCCCTAGCGACATTTTCCCGTTGAGTGTTTAGAATCGCGGCATGCCCTCTCAGCCCTCCTCTCCCGCCTTGGCGGCACTCCTGCTCTGTGCCCTGATTTCGCCGTTCTGTGCAGCCCAGCGACCTGTATCGCAAGCCTCGAACCCTGGCAGCAGCAAAGACAGACCCTTGGCCAAGCCGCCAAGCCCTGACGAAGAATTGCAGCGCGCCCTCAGCGACGCCGGAAGCGACCGGGCCGCGCTCCTGCGAAATCTCGAAGGCTTCCTGAAGAAATATCCGGATTACCCTAACCGCACCGGCATCTATCGCGCTCTTGTCGAGGCGAGCCTGCAATTAAAAGACAATGCGCGCGCCGCGGACTACTCCGAGCGCATGGTGTCGCTGAATCCCAACGACATTTCCATACTCCTGCTCGCCATCGTGCTTCTCGAGCGACAGGAAGACCAAGCCGGGTTTCGCCGCGCCCTCAGCTACTCGACGCGGATTCTGGACCTCGTGGAACGCGCGTCTCCTTCGGAACGTTCCGCGCGGGTTTCTCTTGAACAATGGGAGCAGCAAAAAAAGAGCGATCTCGCAAACACTCACTTCCTGCGGGGCGACCTCTACTTCAAGCTGAAGGACTATGATGCGGCTCGAAAAGACTTGGAGACCAGCTACGAAATCTTTCCGACCGCAGGCGCGGCGCAAAGGTTGGGAGAAACTGCAGAGCTTCAAAAAGACTTGAATACCGCCATACAGGAATACGCCCGCGCTTTCGCGCTGGCGGAGGGAAAGAGCGGGAGCGTCAGCCGCGAAGAAATTCGCAAGAAGATCGGCAACGTTTGGAGGCTTGCCCACGGTTCGGAAATAGGCTTAGGCGAGTATTTGCTGAACACCTATGACACTGTGACGCGGCCTTCGCTGAAGAATCCGGTGCGCAACGACGGCGTCAAAGAATTTTCTGCATTCACGCTTCGCAAGGCATCGAATGGCGCGCCTTATCCTTTGAAAGACACGAAAGGGAAAGTAGTTGTTTTGAACTTCTGGACCACTTGGTGCGGTCCATGTCACGCGCTCGAACCCCTATTCGCGCACGTGGCTGCCGACTTCCACGATCAGCCGGGAGCGCTCTTTCTGTCCGCAAACTGCGATGAGGACGAGACTCTCGTTGCGCCCTACCTGCAGAAGGGCAAGGCCGCGACCGAAGTCGTGCTTGCCGATGGTCTGGACCGGCTATTTTCTGTGAATTCCTTTCCTACCGTCATCGTCATCGATCGTCAGGGAAAAATCGCTTTTCGTTCCGATGGTTTCCAGCCGGACACTTTCGAACGCGACCTTTCGTCGGCTGTGCACCGCACCGTGGACCAACCGGAAGTCATACCCTGAGAATCGCATCAAGGCGCCAAATCCGGGCTGTATCCGTCCACCACGTCCACGAAGTCGGACACTTCCGCCATGTCTTTTCCCACAAACCGAATCGTATGGGAATCCACGCGCTGCACGGACCTCAGATAACTAAGCATCTGCGCCGGCGTATAGTTTTTGAAACTAATCTCGAGAGTGACGGGCGCTTTGATCAAGTAAGGCTTGAAATCGTGCAGACGCGCAAGCGCCGCTTTTACTCCTGCCCCAATCCTTTCGCAGGATGCTTCGGGAGTTAGGGTTTCAGCAGAGTGAAAGCTCAGGTTCTTCTTGGTCTCAGCGGTCTCGATGTTTCCCAGGCGCGATTTCAGTTCCTCCAACGCAGCGTCGTCCCCAGAAGCAAAAATCACCGGCACGCCTAAGGCTCCCGCATAAGCGGCGTTGAATTCGCCCTCTGTAACTGCGTTGCCATTCAGCGATACGCGTGTGAGATGCGCACTCGAGAACGTATGCGCCCGCACGCCTCGCATGTTCGTTGTTGACGCGTGGTAGCCAATGAAGAGCGCGGCATCGAAACTCGAATCGAGGCCTGCCATCATTCCTCCGTGGCGCGGCCAGGAACGCACGATTCGAACATTTTTCGGAAATTCTTCAATCAAAAGACTTTCTCCGTTTCCGTGGGAATCGCTTACAACGATCTCCGTTGCGCCGGATTCTTTGGCGGCCTTTACCGCAGCTAGCGTTTCGTTGGTCATGAAGCGACGGAAGCGCTCGTACTCGAATCCTCCGGGACCCAGTTGATCGGCGGTGACCACCCCCGCCACGCCCTCCATATCGACGGAAATGTAAATTTTGAGTTTCTTGGCCGCTGGCGCGGAAGTTTGCGGCTTTGCTGAAGGCCACGGGAACAACCAAACAACGCTTGCGGCAAAAAGCACACGGCAGATGCGATGCAAAATGCTCATGAACGCACCTCTGGAAATGCTGGATTAGGAAATCTGCGAACGGGAGTTTATCAGCTTCGTGCAGCCGGCGCAGAAGGAAAAACGAGTGCGACCTCGCTGGCGGCGAGAATTGTATTCACGTGAATGCGAACCGTATCTTCCACGCGGCGCGCATAGCCGCCGGCCAAGGTTGTCGCGACGGGGATTCCGCGCCGTCGCGCTCCCTCAAACACGCTGCGGTCGCGCTTTTTCAATCCTTCTTTCGTGAGCGAAAGGCCGCCAAGCTGATCTTCGCAGTAGGGATCGGCGCCGCCTACATAAAAAAGAATCTCCGGCCGAAAACTGTCCAACGCTTGTTGCACGGCGGGAATCAATGCGCCCAGATACTCTTCATCTTCCACGCGATCATCCATGTTCAGGTCGACGTTGGAAGGCGGCTTGTGCCCCGGGTAATTGTTGAGCTGATGGATCGAAAGCGTGAACACGGTAGGATCGTTGCGAAAAATGGCGGCGGTGCCGTTGCCGTGGTGCACATCCGTGTCCACGACGATCGCTCTCTTGATGGCGCCGTCCGACTGCAGCCTGCGAATCGCCACCGCCACATCGTGAATTGCGCAAAAGCCTTCGCCATGCTCAGGATAAGCGTGGTGAAAGCCTCCGCTCAGGTTCGAACCGAATCCGTCGCGCAGCGCCATTTTGCCCGCGAGTATCGTTCCCCCGGCTGCCAGCCAAACGGCTTCGACCAGTTCCGGCGAGTAAGGCACTTCGAGGCGCATCACGTCACTGGCCGTGAGCGTACCAGTCTTCAGTTTATGGACCCAGTCGGCTGCGTGTACTCGCAGAATGTCTTCGTCGTTGGCCCGCTCGGGCTGCAGAAAATCCTCCTGATTAGCCAGTTCTTCGCGCAAAAGCGTCTCGTAAATCAACCGGAATTTCTGCGAGGGGAAAACGTGTGGCCCGAGGTGCAGGTCATAATGTTCATGATAAACAAGCTTGAATGGGAGAGAAGCAGTCATGAACCAGTTGAGGAATGTCTTTTCTAAATCGTTGAACCTTGAACTCTCTGACTCTTTCTAATTCTCGCGCTCGAGGATGAAATCGGGAAGCGTGGCGAGCGCACGCGCATACTCTGAGTCGCGGTGGCCATTGAGGCAGGCTTTGGCCCTCTGCGCGTAGTCTTGCGCAAGGCAGCGCGCCCGGTCGAGCGCGCCAGAGTCGTTCACCAGCGAAACAATCGTTTCCGGCCGCACGGAATCAAATTCCTTTTCCGCAAGGACTCGCGCGACGAGTTCGCGCGCCTCGCGATGGCCGTTTTCCATAGCATAAATCAGTGGCAGCGTGACTTTACCTTCCTTCAAATCGCTCAACACGGGCTTCCCCAGTTGCTGCGCCGAGGCCGTGAAGTCCAGCAGATCGTCCACCAACTGGAACGCCAGCCCCGCGTTCCTTCCGTATTCCGCCAGCGCTTCCTCTTCCTCGCCTTCCAGCCTGCCAAGCACAGCTCCGAGGCGCGCGCAACCGCTGAACAAGCATGCCGTTTTGTAAGTGGCCAGGCGCAAGGCATCCTCTTCGGTCACGTCGATGCGGCCGATTTTCTCGAGTTGGATGAGTTCGCCTTCGACCATTTTTTGCGTCAGGTCGATGAGGATATCGAGAATGTGGAAGTTGCGCTCTTCGAGCGCCATTTGAAAGGACTGCATATACAGCCAGTCGCCGGTGAGCACGCTGCGATGATTGCCCCACCTGGCGTTTGCCGATGGGCGACCGCGCCGCGTGCCGGCGCTGTCAATCACATCGTCGTGAATCAACGTGGCGCTGTGGAGGAGCTCGACCACCGCTGCGAGGCGAATAGCGCTGCGGTCTTTTCGCCCCGCGTAATTTGCAGACAGAAGCAGGAGCGCAGGACGCAAGCGCTTGCCCCCGCCTCCGAGCAAATAGGCGGCCACTTCCGACACCGCGGGAAACGCCGTGTCACTCTGACGGGCAAGCTCGTCTTCCACCAGAGCGAGGTCGTCGCGGACGAGATCGAACACCTCTTTGACCGTGAGCAGTGCGATGGCCTTCCTCCTGGCCTGCATCTATTTTCCGGATTCAGCAGCCGTTGACCCCTGGGGCCGCGGAAGACGGAAAAGACGCCGGAAATTCTCCGAAGTTGCGGCGGCGATTTCGTCCGGCGACAAGTCTCTCACACTCGCGAGCATGCGCGCTACTTCGGCGACGTAAGCAGGCTCGTTGCGTTTGCCGCGGTAGGCTTGTGGCGCCAGGTACGGAGAGTCCGTCTCAATCAGAATCTTCTCGAGTGGCAAAGCTTTCGCAACCTCGCGAAGATTCTGCGCTTTCGGATAAGTCGAATTCCCCGCAAAAGAAATCAGAAAACCCATTTCTAGACCGCGCCGCGCGTCTTCGAGCGTGCTGCTGAAACAATGCAGGATGCCGCCCAAGCCGGTGGGCTTCCAATGCTCTTCTATCATGTTGAGGCAATCGGTCCAGGCGTCGCGGCAATGGATAATGATAGGGAGTCTTGCTTGCGCTGCGAGTTCCATTTGGCCGCGGAAGGCTTTGTGCTGCGCTTCGCGCGGCGAGTGATCGTAAAAATAGTCGAGGCCGATCTCGCCCCAGGCAATCACTTTTGGATGCTTTGCCAGTTTGGAGAGTTTTTCCAAGTGGCTCGGCGTGACTTCCTTTGCCTCGTGGGGATGAATGCCAATGGTTGCGTAGATCCAGTCGTGCTGTTCGGCGAACGGAAGAGCTGAGTCAAGTTTCTCCGGACCGGGGCCCGTGCCGATTGCAAGAAGATTCGTTACGCCTGCGGCGCGCGCGCGTTCGAGCGTAGCCTCGCGGTCTTCCGCAAACTGCGGGAAATCAATGTGCGCATGGGAATCGATCAGTTCCATATGTGATTTGATAGCACAGACACTCTTGTCTGTGCGCCGCGCCACAAAACGAACAGCACAGGCAAGAGTGCCTGTTTTACTTCAGTCTGGCGCCGATTTCGACGTCCTCGTCGGGGAAGCCAGCGAGGACGGGGCGGCCTTCGGGGCCGACAGCAGCGGCAATGATCATGCCGTTGGATTCGACGCCGCGCAGTTTGCGAGGCGCAAGATTCACCACCACGGCGACTTTACGTCCGATGAGTTTTTCCGGCTCGTAATATTGCGCGATGCCCGCGCAAATCTGGCGAATTTCCGTGCCGATATCCACGGTGAGTTTGAGCAACTTGTCCGCGCCGACAATGCGCTCCGCCGTTTTGATCTGCCCGACCCGCATTTCGATTTTGGCAAAATCCTCGATGCCGATTTTTTCCGGCGCGACTTGCGGCGCTGCGGCCGCGCCACCCGTGGCGGGCGCGGTTGCCGCCTTGGCCGCTGGGGCCGTAACAGGCGACGGTTGCTTTTGTTCTTCCTTTTCCATGGTCTCCATCCTCTCGATTGCTTCGGCTTTTTCGATTCGCGGAAAGAGTGTCTCAGCCTTTGATATCTTTGTACCGGGCTTGAGCTGGCCCCACTGCAAGTGGTCAATCTTCACTTCACCTAACGGGTCAGTCTGGCCAAGTTGCTTCCATAGCTTCTTCGTGGAATCAGGAAGTACGGGATGAGCAAGAACTGCGACAAACCTCAATGCCTCGGCAGCGTTATACAGAACCATTGATAGAAGGTCACGTTTGGTTCCATCCTCGGCTAAAGCCCATGGCTTCATGGAACTCAGATACGCATCAACCCCTGAGATAAGCGTCCAAATCCCCTCTAGAGCATTTGAGAACTGAAGATTATCAAGTCTCCATAGAACGCTGGATGGAAGCGGCTGCTCTGCACGGGCCAGAAACTCAGCGTGTCCTTTAACATCCTCGAAGAAACCCTTGTCGCTTTCCGAAGAAATGCCACCGTGGGGAATTTTACTGTCAAAGTATTTCTCGATCATCGTCAGTGTGCGGCTGGCAAGGTTGCCGAGGCCGTTCGCGAGATCGCTGTTATAGCGCGTGACCAGCGCGTCATAACTGAAATTGCCGTCCTGGCCGAAAACGGTTTCGCGCAGAAGATAGTAGCGGAGCGCGTCCATGCCAAGGACGTGCACGATGGGCCGAGGGCGAACGACATTGCCGAGGGACTTGCTCATTTTGGCGCTGTCCATGAGCAGCCACCCGTGAGCCCAGATTTGCTTCGGCAACGGAAGAC
>WNGQ01007215.1_pt1 | contig 28954 bp, 27 predicted proteins | sample 5407661 | NCBI WGS metagenome assembly WNGQ01 (sample SAMN13153382, study PRJNA577476) | soil metagenome | isolation source: 60 cm soil or saprolite under Garry oak tree replicate 2 | place: USA:California | collected 2016-06-15 | reverse complement strand
CTCGATGGATGTCAGGTAGTCACTCCAGTTCGTAAGCAAGGAGCTTGAGAGCGTTACGCTATTAAGCTCCTTTTTTGCCTTCTCACATCGCATTCACCAGTATTCTCGCTGCAACCAGCAGCTTCTTTTTGAACAATGCTGCGCATTGCCCCTGCGGCGGGTTCTCATTTGTCAAGGAAGGGAGAAAGAACCGGGAGGAGGAGATCAGCCCGGGACTCAATGTTGTAATGGGTGGCACCTGGCAAGATGGCGAGTTGTGATGAGATGAGGTGTTCACCATTCCAGCCAGCATCCTTCAAGCCACCTCCAAAGAGGGTGAAAAACGCTACCGCGTGGGAAGGAGGAAGACCATCAGCATCGCCAGCGATAATCAGCGTGGGGGTTCTCAAAGCGGAAACACTCTCTGTCCAGTCATAGTCCTGACTCAGGGCTTCCCTCATGTTGGCGACTAATCGAGGGAAATCTTCTGGTTTTGGCGCAACACGAATATAGGAATCATATATGGGAGTACTCATAAAGAACTCAGGCGCGATGTTTGTCATGCCTGTCTGCATTTCGGGATGCCAGCCAGCACGTTTGAAAGGTGTGGAGATCAACACGAGTTTGTTGACGCGTTCTGGATGGCGAATGGCGGTCTGGAGAGCCACGGCACCGCCAAGAGAGAAGCCAAGGAGGTCGGCTTTTTCGAGTCCGAGATGCTGAATGAGGCCAGCGATATCGTCAGCCATGTGCTCAAAACGGAGAGGGCGATCTGTGAGGGCTGTGCGTCCGTGCCCATAAAGATCGACACCAATGACCTGATACTTCTCAGTAAGCGCGGGAGAAAGAGCGGCGAACATCTCAAAGGTCCCAAAGCCACCGTGAAGCATGATCAAAGGCTTGCCAGTTCCATGAATCTCATAGTACAGGCTGATTCCGTTTACAGAAGCGTATTTTCCTTCTGGATTGTTCGTATTGGTTGTCATGAGCAACTACTCCTTAACTATCTTGCATTTTGCAACTAACTTTGTTATAGATATGTTCTGATTGCCCGCTGCAAAACCGGAAAGGCGAAGCGCGATATCTGGATTTTTGTTAGCTGGGCAAGATTTACTTCCAGGGGAAATTGCACATATATGTCAAGCTTCCTAAGGGTCGATGTGTTGCGAAACGGTAGTATAGGGAAACCTTCGGTATGCGGTACAATAAAGAGAAAATCATAAGGAAGAGGAATATATATGACAACAACACATCCTGGCCTACGAGATGGCCCCATCTACCTGGATTACAACGCCACGACACCGGTCGACCCCATCGTCGTCGAGGCTATGTTACCCTATCTGTCAACTCATTTTGGCAACCCGTCAAGTACACATCGCTATGGATATGTCACACGCCAGGCTATAGATACCGCTCGCAAGCAAGTGGCCCAATTACTGGGCTGCACTGCCGGCGAAATTATTTTCACCGGTGGCGGCTCTGAAAGTGATAACCTGGCCATTCGGGGAGTAGCCCTGGCAAGGCGTGGATCGGGTAATCACATTATTACGCAGGTCACCGAGCATCCTGCCGTGCTCAATATCTGTAATGCTCTTGAGCGGCTGCATGGATTGCGCATTACCCATCTGCCTGTGGATGCATATGGACGTGTCAGCCTGGCAGACGTGGAGGCAGCCATCGATGAACAGACAATCCTGATTACCATAATGCACGCCAACAACGAGACTGGCACCTTGCAGCCCATCGCCGAGATTGCCGAGATTGCCCACCGTAATGGGGTGCTGGTGCATACTGATGCCGCACAGTCTGTAGGCAAGATTCCGACACGCGTTGAGGATTTAGGCGTCGATATGCTGACCGTTGCCGGGCACAAACTCTATGCTCCAAAGGGTACCGGCGCGCTGTACGTACGAAGAGGTGTGCAGCTTGAGCCGGTCATCTATGGTGGCGGCCAGGAGTCTGGGCACCGAGCCGGTACTGAAAATATTGCGCATATCGTAGCCCTGGGAATCGCATGTATGCTAGCCCGGGAGCAGCTAGCGGAGAGCCAACCCCGTCTTAAGCGGCTGCGCGATCGACTTGAGCAGCGTCTTACAGAATTTCTTCCCGGCTCTGTAAATCTCAATGGGCATAGAAGCGAGCGCTTGCCTAATACGCTCAACCTCAGTGTAGACCGTGTTATAGGTGAGGAGGTTCTCGCGGCCACATCGGAAATCGCCAGTTCGACCGGATCGGCCTGTCACGAAGGACGTACCGATCCTTCGGCGGTACTGATGGCCATGGGTTTATCCCGCGAACGAGCGCTTGGTGCGTTGCGACTGACCCTGGGACGCTGGTCTACCGAGGATGAAGTGGAGAAAGCGGCAAGATTGCTGGCAAGAACTATAGATTCTCTGCGTGAGAAACGCTAAAATAGGATGTATAATATCTAGAGCCGGTAACGATGGGATAATGAGCCAGTACAACAGAAGGAGCGTGTGCACAATGACTTTGAGTGAGTCCAGGATGCAATATCCAGTACCAGCCGCAATCGAACATCCAGACCTTGTTACCTATCGATCAGAATTTCCGATCTTGCAACGGAAAACCTACATGAATAGCTGCTCACTAGGTGCCCTCTCGAACCGATCAATGCAAAACATGGAACAGTTTATGGAGATGTGGAACGAGTGGGGTGCACACGCGTGGTATGAAATTTGGATGGGGGAAATTGCCAAAGCTCGCCAGAAGTTTGCCACCATTATTGGCGCAGATCCCGGTGAAGTTGCTATTGCTCCCAATGTGTCTACAGCTCTCAGTAGCATTGCTTCCGCGCTTGACTACAGCGAACGCAATAACGTTGTGATGGCGGATATGGATTTTCCGACACTGGCCTATCAATGGCTCGTTAAAAAACGCCTGGGGGTCGAGTGCCGCTTTGTCGAGAGTCCCGATCGCGTATATGTTCCACCTGAATTGTTTGAGTCTACTGTAGATGATAGGACGGCACTGGTCGCTACTTCCCGTGTGTTCTTCACAAGCGGCTATATTCAGGATATACGCAAAATTGCTGATATGGCGCATAAGTGCGGTGCCTATATCCTGGTTGATGACTACCAGGGTACAGGACAAATACCTTTAAATGTCGATGCCCAGGATATTGATATTCTGGTTACTGGCTCACTCAAATGGCTCATGGGTGGGCCAGGCCTTGCCTTTGTCTATATTCGTGAAGGCTTAATCCCGTCTCTTGAACCGACCATTGCAGGCTGGTTTGGTCATCGTGACCAGTTCCAGTTCAAAACCCGTGAGTTCGAATTCCGCCCAGACGCGGCAAGAATAGAGATGGGTACTCCCGCAACGGCTGCAGTCTATGCCGCCAATGGAGGACTGGACATTGTGCAAGAGATCAGCGTGGAACGTATCTGTGAGCGTACCCGTTACCTGACTAATGACCTGATTGCTCGCGCTCGTGAACATGGTTGGGGCGTTCGTGCTCCCCTGGAACCTGAACAACGTAGCTCCATAGTGATGTTGGAACTGGAACGGCCCGAGGAGATTGTGAAAGAGCTTGTTGGGCGCAATATTATCACAGACTCCCGCCCTGGCCTGCTACGTATCTCTCCTTACTTCTACAATACCATTGAAGAAAATGCGGTTGTGATAGACGCAATTGCAGAGATACTAGAAAACAGAGAGAAAGGTAGCTGATACACCCAGACCTGTGAGGAGTTACCACGTGATACATCTAGCCCCAGAATATGTTTACACTCCCGCAGGTCTGCAAGCCAACATGCTTGTTTCAATAACTGACCAGGGCCTCATCTCATCAATCGCGCCCCGCGATGCTTTAGGGTCCCAATCCGTAGCGCCATTTGATGTTGAAACCCTCCCCGGCAAAGCCCTCCTTCCAGGCTTTGTAAACGTCCATAGCCACGTTTTTCAGCGCGCTTTGCGCGGTCACACCCACCGTCCTCTCTCCACAAAGGACACCTTCTGGACATGGCGCAATGCCATGTATGCCGAAGCACAGCGTTTAAATCCTGACAGTTTGTACGAGCTAGCTCTACGTACCTATCGTGAAATGCTGGCTGCCGGCTATACCACCGTCGGTGAGTTTCACTATGTACATCACCAGCCCGGAGGGCAGCCCTATGCCAACCCCAACGCCATGGCTGAAGCGTTACTACAAGCTGGCCGTGAAGCAGGTTTACGCGTCGTTCTACTCATGACAGCCTATTCCCAGGCTGGATTCAATCAGCCGCCGGAGGAAGGCCAGCGCCGTTTTTGCGATACTTCTGTCGAGGCATACCTTTCTCGTGTTGAAATGTTACGAGCAAAAGGAGTGCCCATTGGCGTCGCCCCTCATTCCGTGCGAGCCGTGCCAGAACTGTGGTTTCGAGCTATCGCGGACTATAGCCGTACCCATCACCTACCACTCCACGTTCATGCCGGTGAACAACTGGCAGAAATCCATGCCACCCATGCCAGCGACGAGGAGATTGCATTACTTGCCCAACATGGCAGCGCAGTCTGCGTCTGTCCCACCACCGAAGGTGATCTCGGTGATGGTATCGCGCCCTATGCGGCATTTCTGGCTGCCAAACTTCCCCTGTCAATCGGTTCGGATAGCAACACCCGCCTCGACCCTTTCGAAGAATTACGTTGGGCCGAATACTCTGCCCGCATGCGCTACCAGCGCCGCCGCGTCCTGGTCGCCGGCGAACTGGCCTCCCCCGGCCCCTTATTGCTCAACTACGGCACTCGTTCCGGTGCCATGGCTTTGGGCATAGAGGCAGGCATCATTGCCCCCGGTATGTCCGCCGACTTTAACGCTGTAGACATCAATCATCCAGTCATGGCAGGCTGGACTGCTAACGACTTTTTAGATACGCTCTTCTTCGGAGCATCATCTGAAGTTATTACGCAGACATGGGTGCAAGGGAAAAGGGTGGAAGCATAACCGTATCTTGCAGGATATTCAGCCAGCACATCAAGCACTCAGCCCCTCCAAAAAACGTCTGATGCTTGTGCATCCAGTCGCAAAAGAACTGACCCGACCTCGTCGTCAAAATTCTGACGAGGTCGGGTCAGAGAAACAGGGAAAGGACAGGGGCGAACCCCGGGCTAATCGTGGGGCCGGCCAGAACTTTCCAAACGCTCGCGCATCTGATCGAAGGTGGTGGCATCAATCTCGCCGCGCGCATAGCGCCGGCGCAGGATCTCCATCGCGTCCGGTTCAAAAGCCGTCTCCCGAGGCGTGTAGAAAGGCCCATGTCTGTCTCTCCAGCCGAACCAGCGGCTAGCGCCCCAGCACAAAAGCGCCACGATCCCTATCCAGAACAACGGAAACAGAGGCCAGAAGCCAATTCCCCAATGCATATGTAATCTCCTTTATCTATTCTATATTCGCGTTTTCACCTGCTCATTGCATGAGTGTGTAGCCATAGTATAGTATTGCAAGATGACAGGGTCATGAATTTTGTCGCCTTGTTTTGTCATTGATTTGTCATCAACTCCTCATTCTCCGCTCTGTTGAGCAGTGGCAGGCGTACTTCGAAGAGCGAGCCGGTTCCGATTTTGCTTTCCACCCGTATCTCGCCCCCGTGAGCCTGGACAATCCACTGCGCAATGGACAGGCCCAGCCCGCTGCCGCCAGGCTCTGCGCTCCCTGGCTTGCTGCTCTGCTCGGGCTCCTTCGGCTTGCGCGAACGCGCCTTATCCACGCGATAGAAGCGCTCAAACAGAGAGGGCAGGTGGTCCTCGGAGATGCCAGGGCCGTCATCCTGCACACGAACGATGCCCCAGCGTTCCTCTTCACAGGCCAGCTCCACGTACACACGTGTCCCGGTGCCGCTGGTATATTTGATCCCATTCTCGATCAGATTGGCCACCACCTGTCCCAGGTACTGTGGATCGCCGCGCGCCAGCACTTCCGGCAGATCTCCGGTTGCCAGGGTTACCTGGCTCTGGCGGGCCAGCGGGAGCAGGCGTTCCACGCTGGCCAGGGCGATATCGCTCAGATCGACTTCTTGCAGGTCCAGTATCACCTGTCCGGTATCGGCCCGCGCCAGGAGCAGCAGGCTTTTGACAATTGCCGCCATCTGCTCATTCTCGGCCTGGATCTGTTCCAACACGTGCCGGTAGTCTTCTGGTTGCTCGAGCTGCGTCAGCGCACGGTTGATCTCCAGGTCGATAATGGTGAGCGGCGTGCGCAGTTCATGGCTGGCATCGGCAGTGAACTGCGTCTGGCGTTTGAAGGCGGCCTCCAGGCGCGCCAGCATTTGATCAAAGGTGGCAGCCAGTTCGCCGAACTCGTCCCTACGCTGCAAATGCAGGCGGCGGCGCAGATCGGTCGCGCTCATCTCGTTGGCCATGCGGGTAATCATTTTCACGGGTCGCAGCGCTTTGCCCGCCAGCCAGTAGCCCCCTATCGCCGCGACCAGCAGAGCAAGCGTGCCGTGAAAGAACCAAATCACCAGTAAGGGGATGGAATGAGGGCGTGGCAATCCCACCAGGAGGATAGCGACGCGCGCGTTCTGGTTCAGAACTGGCATAATCAGGATGCGATAGGTGGTATCCCCGGCCCACCAGCTCTGGGAATGGTTCTGGGGAACGGCGAGATCGATCATCCCCGCGCTCTGCTCGGCCCTGGCCTGGAGTTGCTGGATCAGGCTGCCCGTCAGCGAACCGCGCACGTCCAGGACGCTTCCATTGGGACGCAGCAGCAGCACCATCTCCTGCGCGGACAGGTTGAGACGGAGAGCCGTGGGCGCCAGGCGATCTAGTTGTGTCTGCCTGTAGGTCTGCGCGAACCGCTGGCTATCCTGGTACAGTTGCGTCTCCAGCCTGCTCTCGGCGGCATCGGCATTCAGGTGAGTCTGAGTAACATAAAGACTGCCGCCAAAGAGGCACACGATAAATGCCATCATTGCCAGGTACCAGAGGGTCAGGCGCGCCCGTACGCTCGAGGGCAGAGAAATGCGGAAGTGGTGCGGTGCTGGTCGTTTCATGGGTCACCCTCGCTGCGGTGGCGGTTGCAGGCGATAGCCGACGCCGCGGACCGTGGTCAGCAATTTGACTGCAAACGGGGCGTCGATTTTCCGCCGCAGCCGGCGCATGTATACATCAATCACGTTCGATTCACATTCAAAGTCATAGTTCCAGATGTGCTGCTCGATCATCTCGCGCGTGACCACCTGGTTGGGATGGTACATCAGGTATTCTAGTAACGCAAACTCTCTTGGCGTCAAATCAACCGCCTTTCCTTCTCGCTCGACGGTGTGCGTGATCGGATCGACCACCAGGCTGCCCATTTCCAGTTGTCCGTTTGTATAGGGCTGCTGGCGACGTAACAGGGCGCGCAAGCGCGCCAACAATTCCCGCATGGCAAACGGCTTCACCAGGTAATCATCGGCTCCACAATCCAGGCCCTGAACCCGGTCATCGACACTATCACGTGCGGTCAAAAGCAGAATCGGGGTGTGAACCCGGCGCCGGCGCAGGTCACGACAGACCTCCAGCCCATCTTTCTCGGGCAACAAAATATCCAGGATAATCAGATCATAGGCGGTCATCTCAGCGAGATCTTGTCCCTCCTGCCCATCGTAGGCGCTATCGACGCTATAGCCTTCATGGGTAAGGCTCGCTGCCAGGGAACTATTGAGACGATGGTTATCTTCTATCACCAGAATACGCATGGCAAAGCTTCCTCATATCGTGCACACCAGGCGTGTACATCTTTAACGCTGCTAACGATCCGTCAGCCTTTGCTCTTCTGGTTCCATTATGGCATATCCAGATGACAAATCGATGACAATAATGGGGCAGAATTTTAATCTTGTATAATAATTGTTGCCCTGGTGTTAGCTCACAGCCTGGTGATGCCGGAGTACCGTGATCAGGTCGCTCAGTACACCATAGGCGGTATGTAGAACTGTCGGCTCATGCTCGACCAGGGTGATGGTCCCCATGGCTTCTGTCTCCAGTGAGATAACGCTGGTGGTGCCTTTACCCAGCTGCAAAATATCGTCTTTATGGATTTTGCGCGGTCGCACCTCGGCAATGAGCGCACTCTGGGTACGCCTGGCTTGACTCACCAGGCGAATAGGGGTACCGGCTGCTGAGGCAGCGCGAATGGCATCCGGGGTGAGGTCACGCATGCCCTCACGGTCAACCGTCTGTGGCGTGAGTTCGCCTTTAAGCAGAGTATTGGCCAGGATCGTGGTCTTCATGGCAGCGTCCCAACCGTCCAGGTCGTACCAGGGATCCGCCTCGGCTATACCAAGTTGTTGTGCTCTGGCAATCGCCTCATCAAGAGTGTGGCCCTGCTCGATCATGCTCAAGACGAGACTGCTGGTGGTGTTTAACAAGGCGCGAAATGAGTGCATACCCACGCCTGGTAATGTGAATTGCGCGAGGTTGATGAGTGGAAGACCGTCCATCACCGTTGCTTCAAAACGAAATTGTACATTATAGTGGCCTGCCAGTGAGTGGAGTTCAGACTGAGCATAGGCTACCGGTCCCTTATTGGCTGTGATTACATCTAAACCTGCCTGGAGTGCACTGCGTAAATGCATCAGTGCGGGCTGACCGTTATGTGGGTTGAGGGTGGTAAGCTCGATGAGGATAGATGCTCCTACAGCTTTGCCAGCCTCGATGAATGCCTCTGCATTGTCTATACCGGAACTTACCCTGCTGAACCAATCTAAGGGGTTCTTTCCATGCACGAGCAGATCGACGTCAATGCCCTGGGGATGGATGTAGTAACCACTGCTGCGTGTTCCGATGCCACTTATAACCGGGCGTATACCCAGTTCATTCCCTAGCCATTCACTCCGCGACGCCAGCAGTGGAAGCAGCGCCTGGGCCACATGTCCATATCCAAGTAGCAACAGGCGTAGTGGAGGCAGCAACGCTGAAAGAGAATGTTCGCTCATGATACATTACCTGTGTGGCGAATCCTGGGTTCATATTGTGTAGTGCCTGGTTGGCATGGCTGTGGATGATGAAAAGTAATACCAGCAGGATCACTAGTAATATGACTAAAACCACTGCCAGAATGATTATTGTTCTTGGTTTTGTAGTAAAACCGGTGGTCCTCGCAGGTGAATTCCTGGATGTTCCTGGCCGTACGGATGGGACCTGAGGAGGATTTCCAGTCGTAGACGTATTTTGTCTTTGCTTCACGGAAGGTGAAGGAACCATATTTACGCCAGGCGGAGTTTTGGTAGATGGATAGAACTCGGGTTTTGGTTTCGTGAATGTTTGCACTTGTGTCTGTGTTTGTACCTCGGGTTTGATAACCATTGTCTGGTCTAAACTGAAACAAAAGGTAGCTTGTTGTACTAAAGCTGTACCACAGCGTGGACATGTCATGGGCTGGGTTGGTTGATCGGGTACTGCCGTGGATGATGATTGGTCGGCATTGGCTTTAGCTGCCTGGACGGCCTCATAGAGAAGAGGTAGGTCAGGCTGAGTACTATTAGGATCGCTTGGGCGTGCCGGTGGTGGAGTTGACGAAATTTGTGCGGGTAGCGCTGCCACTACTTTTCTCAGATCGTTGCCGAATTCGGCAATCGAGGGATAGCGATCTTTTTGCTTCATGGCCATAGCTCGATTGATGATACGGTTGAGTTGATCGAGTAGCTCTGGTGGCAATTTGCTCAGTTGTGCCAGGTGGCGGATATGGCGTGGTGCTGGTTTAGAAGGCTTGGTGACCCCCAGCCGGAATTGTCGAGCGGCATTCGCCTCTGCACTCTCGGGGGGAGGATTATTTGCCAGCTGTTCTTGCAATGATGGCAGGTCAGGCAGCCCCTGTTGAATCGACTGATTGCGCGTTGAGACACTGGGTGGTTCGTGGGAGGTCAGCGCAAAATAGAGAGTGGCGCCCAGGGCATAGACATCCGAGCGCACATCGGTACCTGTGCCGCCCGGATATTGTTCTTGTGGTGCATAGCCCGGCGTGCCCTGGTGGCGAATGAAAAAGAGCGTACGAGCTCCGTCGGCTGTTGCCTTTGCATTTCCCAGGTCAACCAGTATGGCTGTACCGTCGGGCATGATGCGGATATTATCAGGTTTGATATCGCGATGAATAACTACAGGCTGCTGGGAATGGAGAAATTGGACTGCATCACACACTGAAAGTATCCAACCCATGACCCGTGCTAACGGTATAGGCTCATTACTTCGGCGGGCAACGCGAATAAGGTCAGTGAGATCATTGCCTTCAATATAGCTAAGTACGACAAAGTAGTGACCTCGTTCATTGAAGGCCTCGTGGAAAGCAGGAAGATTGGGGTGGTGTAACTGGCTAAGTACCTTTGCTTCATGCTGAAGCTGGGCCTGCCCACTGGACCCCGTTACGAAATATTCTTTAAGGGCGTATTGCTGGTTGGTAATCAGGTCTAAGGCTAAATAGACATGCCCAAAGCCCCCACTGCCCAGCACGCGCTCGATGCGGTAGCGCCTGTGCAGGATTGTGCCAGACGGAACCGTTTCCATCATCATAGAAGCAGTCTCCCTCATTGTTTTCTGTCTGATTATATTATGGGCAATGGGGCATGTTGGTACAATGACGCTACATCACATTCCAACAATGTTAGCATACATACCTTCCGCATTATACACTAAATGCACAAACATGTCATCGGTTGGTTTGCCTTGTAGAAAAATGGTTCTTTTTTATTGCTCCGAAGCAATTAAACGCCCAGGAGCGCAGCGCACTTGCCAGACATGCCGCACGGTCACGCTGGCACCAGCGCGAAGCCCAGGCAGCGCGAGAAAAGGCCCAGGAGATCACCTACCTCGTCACACAGGCCTTAAAAAACGGCGGGCAACTACCCTTCGTCTGATACCAGTTTATCCAGCTTACGCTAACCTCGAATACAATTCAAAGTAGTCTACAAGCCGATTGAAACGCCAACCATGACTATTGGCACTCTAATTGACGGAGTGCCAGCATGTCTGTTATAATTGTGCGCAATCGTAAGTTACGAGGGTAATGGCACTCCGTGAGTACGTGGCGGGGACTGTATATTATTCATTTTCTTGAGGTATATACAATGGATTATACGCTTCGACTGTATGACACAACAGAACTACCCGGCAAGTCCCCTGTCGTAGTCATCGGCCCTAATGGGTCTGGCAAAACTCGCCAGACTCGTCAGCTTCAAGCTAACATACCAATTGACTTCGTGAATGCGCTTCGTAATACGCGCGTCAGCCCGGACATCCCAGTGATGGGGTACGACGCAGCACGGAATAACTTTTTTTCTCAACGCGCTCAGTCTAGGAACACACACTGGGAACTAGCATCCGACTTTGATATGTTGCTGTCCCACCTTCTGGCGCAAGACGCGATGTCCGCAATAGAGTACACACGCAAAATTCGGCTTGGTCACCAGGTAGACGGCATGCCTCCTTTGACCTCATTGAATCGAGTTGAGGATATCTGGCATGAAGTTTTCCCCGGAAGAGAGTTACTTTGGCGTGATTGGAAACCCCTTGTTAGGAGTGTAACCACTGGTCCATCCATAGAATATACCGGCAATCAGATGAGCGATGGTGAGAAGGCAGCCCTATATCTTGCTGCTAGAGTCATCAGCGCCGAGCCTGGTATTATTGTTATCGATGAACCAGAGACACACCTTCACTTGCTTCTAGCCATCCGTCTGTGGAATACGCTGGAAAAAGCCCGCCCTGATCTACGTTTCGTCTATGTAACACATGACCTTCCATTCGCCCTCTCTCGACAAAATCCGCGTTTTGTACTGGCGAGTCCTACTGCGGGCTTACGCGTTCTCGAAATCGAAGACGACTTACCGAACGACGTAGCAGAAGCACTCCTCGGGGCCGCATCTTTGTCCTTTTATGCTTCACGCGTGATATTTTGTGAAGGTGATGAGGCAAGTATCGACGCAAAACTTTATAACGCCTGGTTTTCAGGTCGAGACACAGTTGTGAGAAGTGTAGGCAGCTGTCAAATGGTACTGCGCTGCGTAGAAGCATTGCGAACTTCTAAAATTGCTAGCTCTCTGACCGCTGAAGGAATTATTGATCGGGACTTTCATCCTGTAGAGTTTTTGGAAGCTTTGCCAGCCGGCATTTATGCGTTGAAGGTTCATGAGGTCGAGAGTCTTCTCTGTCTTCCAGACATTGTAGCAGCCGTCGCCAAATACCATGGGCGTTCGTTCTCACGTGAGCAATACCTACAGATGCTTGCTGACAATGTTACAGACTCGGAGCGCCATAAGGTAATTATTGAGCGATGGAAGAGGCGCCTTGAGCCGAATCTGAGTGGGATCATCTCGACAATAAGCGCCCGACCAAAACCTCTCGACGAACTCGTCAAGGACGTCCCAGCGATTTTTGACCATACGAGTTGGTCGTTTTCGCCCGAGAGGATGCTTGAAGAAGAAAAGCAACGAGTCGAGTCTGCCTCACCATTCTCTTCAGTCGATGAATTCTTAGCTCTAATGCCAGGGAAGAAGTTTATCGCAGTGGCGGCAAGGATGCTGAACATGACAGACAAAGGGTATGTTGAGCTTGTGATTCATGCACTCAGTGGGACAGAGGGAGCTATTGCTGAACTGGGTTCCGAGATTCGGCAAGTCCTTAAAAGTTACTTGCCACGCAAAACAGTAGCGGAAAGCCCTGCTAAGAATGAAGCCGAGCCGATTCTCAGATAGCTCAAATTGTGGGGCTGCATGCCCTAGCTCGTCATAACTCCCTGACACTTCCGAACGCCACCCGCTTCAGTATCACATCCTGCATGTTCGCCATTGTCGCGGGCACAATCGTGAACTCACCGTACTTATCATTCACCCGATCAGCCGCCCGCGCTAAGGATTTCGTATCCAAGCGCGTACCATCGAATAAACCGAGCTGCTCAGGCGTCGTTGGTTTCAGCGAGCGATGGTTTCCTTCATGGCTCTGCGCTAGGCTGAGATGAAGCGCTACTGCTCCCGTCTGTACTAGGAGGCGGTGTATTCACTTGAGTAGGTTGAGCTGATGGGGATTGTGCGTTGTTGCTTTGTGATGGCGTGGGAGGTGCAAAGGATGACTGCGATGAATCGGTCGTGGTGTCTTCGTCAATGATAGCCCCTTTGGCTTTACAGGTTTCTAACTGCTCTTTAGTCAGTCCTTTGACTCCGCGTAAGTCGGTATCTTTCAATGATAGAGCATCTTCAGGGTTTGCCTCTCTGAGGGTGGCCATGGTAAGGTCTGCCGCTTCGAGCTCGGCCCCATTGAGCTTCGTCCTAAAAAGATTTGCTCCATTGAGCTTTGCCCTGCGAAGATCTGCCATGGTGAGGTCTGCTCCTTCGAGCTTTGCCTCACGAAGATCTGCTAGAATGATACGTGCTCCTACGAGATCTGCTAGGGTGAGTTTCGCTCCATTGAGCTTTGCTTCGCTGAGGTATGCCCCACTGAGCCTCGTCCAACTGAGATCTGCGTCTGCTAGATTTGCGCCCCAAAGATTTGCTCCTTCGAGCTTTGCTCTATGAAGGTTTGCCCCAAAGAGATTTGCTCCTTCCAGTTCTGCGGCGCTGAGCTCTGTCTCGCTGAGATCTGCATTCCGTAGGTAAGATTCCCGCATCCACGCTTGTTTCAAATCAGCTTCAGAAAGGTAAGCATTATCCAATAGAACCCCTGTTGCATCGAGGAACTGGATATTTCGTTTGAGCCTGCCACGAGTACGTGGAAAGGCTTCTTTGAAGACGATAATGAGGGCTCGCCTAAGTGGGGTGAGTGGCACAGGAACATTCGGATCTTCTGATAGGTAATATGTGCTCGAAGGGCGCAAATAAGCAACCGCAAGGTCAAAGATCTGCGTATAGTACCGTCCGTAGATTGCCGTATCTTCACTGTTAAGAAAAGACCGAAGGAGAATAGCACCACCGATCTGAGTAGCTTCGTTTTCGTCTCCCAACGCAGTAACCGCAGCCTGGAAACGCTCTTCTGCGTGGGCCCTCAAATCTTTGTCGTGTGCAGCCTGCTTATCCTTTAACTCTTTCTCCTGCGCGGTTATTTCCTTTCGGCGCTCGTTGTCTCGATCTTTCAGATCTTTATCCTGCGCCTGTCTCACCGTTATAGCCCACTGAAGGATACCAAACAGAGCCACTACAACAGTAGCAACCGCCGCAATGAGGGCGGTCGAGTTGTTTGCGAACCAGTTATTCTGATCCTCTAGTTGATTCTGTAGCTGCTTGACTTGTAGCGCAAGTTGCTCTTTCGCTAACGCTGTCACAGTCAAATCTACCGTCGGCGTTGCCTGCACCCTCGCCATTACCGATGTAGCAAGTCCCGACGTTCCTTCATACGCACCAGCCGCCGACACTGGAATCCACACCATGAGCACAAAGAGAAGTAGCAAGCCTGCAAGAGCGATACCCGCTTTCCATATGTCCCTCTTGAGCCAACGCATAACAGAACCTCCACAGGGCAAACAGTGGGCGCCTCTAGTAAGTGTACTTCAGAACCTTTTCGCTACTTCGCAACAAAGAATTAATAATCACCTTGAAAGGAGACACTTGCGACTACCGCTTAGCTACCATGCAGCTAGATTACGTTTTTTCTGATAGCAAGTCGATAAGTGCCTTCTCTATCTGATCGTTGCGATAACGCCAGTGACTGTATACCCTCATAGGTGTCGTTTGCTCATGCCACTCCTGGCCGTTGATCCGGTGCACAATGGCACCATCTGGTTCGAGGATCACATCGTAATCAATCACGTCCCGTGAATCATTGTCGGCCATACTGCGTGGTTGGAATAGTTGCCACCCGCGCTTTCCCCGTTTCCCGCGATACAGGGGGCCTTTCCAGAAAAGAATGAATCCCTGGGTTAGTGTTGTTTGGGTGCGTACAGCATCATATGGCACTTGAGCTTTTCTGAGCATTTCAGCCGCCCAACAACCCATACGGTTTATTTTGTCCCGCTCCTGTTGCCGTGTAATCGCCTCTTCCTGTTGTGCCACGAACCATGCTTCCCGCCTGGCTTTTTCTTCGGCAACTTGCTCCAGGAACTCAATGGGTATATCAGATTCCTGATTATTTCCGGTTTGGCTCATTTTTTCAGGCTCCCCGTAGTTATCAACAACATATTACCACTCAAAGTCAAGTATATTGATCGAATACCTCAAGAAGAGGCCCTTCATATTACCACATCTATCAAGCTGACATGTATGCACATATTGTACTGTTATTGACGTGTATGTACGCGTTGCACTACTATGGACTTGAGGCCGACCGCTCCATTATGAGGACAAAGACTTTGAGCGGCAGGTGTGCGAGGTGGTAGAATGCTTCGGCGAGTACATCACCGTCGAGCATGACGGGCATAAGTATCAGGTGCAGCGCCACTGGATTGCCCTGCACGGCATCAAGGGTAAGGACATTAGCAAGCTAGGGTTCCGGGAAGTAACGAAGGAATAAGATTTCATAAATAATGTATTGACGCGTTGCTATGTATTGCCCTACTATGTACATAAGATTGAACGGCACTAAGCAGCTCAATCCCCCACTAACATAAACACTCCGGTTGGCCGGAGAGAAAGCGAGAACAATATGGCAACTACGTCTATCAGCGCCGTGCGGCTAAGCAGCCTGCACGCCAAGAAGGTGGCCCGCGCCGAACAGCGGGAAAACAAAGCTGTCGGCAAGTTGGCAAGCTCACAAATAATCAGCTACCTGCTCTACCGCCACCGTGGTTTCCTGCTCACAACTGCACTCATCGCCACCAATGTGCTTTGGGTACTGCACTACCGCTAACAAAGGCGAACAAGACTGAGAGGGTGCCAGCCCTCTTTTCCTGTATCCGCATAGTGCTGGTATGCTGCTATAATGGCAATATGTTGCTACCGATCAGAAGACGATCAGACTCAGGAACTCAACCAATGGAACGATCCGCTATAGAACACGGCAACGCCCTGCCGCTACGCGCGCCGCGCAATTCGCTGGCTGGCGACCTGCTCGCGCGCCTGCCGAATTTAGGCGCTGACGATAATATCTTTTACCCCGAACCGAGCAAGGACCGACAGCGCCATATGTACAATGCCTTGTATAAAGCAGCCAAGCGCCACAACCTCAACATCGCTGTCCGGTTCTATGAAGACGGTTTGCGCGTGTGGAAGGTGAGCGAGTAGGCGAGCACCCATGCTATAAACTTCACCACTCTCCCTGTTTTGTAGTAAATAAAGCGTCCGCGCTTCACACCCCAGACGCCAAAGTACCCCGACCGCTCAAACCTGCCGTCTCACCCGTTATATATACGGAGTTTATTACTAGATGAGGTGAGAATCATGCAGTGGGAATATGGCTGCCTTGTAAGGGCGTGGGTCTATGACCCTACAACGAAAACATCGAACTGGACCTATACATTCCATGGGCCACGTGGTTCAGCATCGATAGAAGGTGATTCCTCTGTCGAGGTACTCAACCGGTTGGGCCAAAGCGGCTGGGAGGCATTCGCGGTCGAGCCGCGCTATAGACTCAACGGCTTAGAGGGTACGGGCAACGCAGCTGGTATATGGTGCTACACAGAAAGTCTCGATGAGCGAATCACCTGGTTTAAGCGGCCTATAAACACCGGCACTTCTAGGTAAAATATGACGCTCTGCTATAGTAAGCGTCATGAGTTGGCTCACAAAACTGAAGATCATCTACGGCTCGATCTGCCCCGCACACTTGGCTCCGACCTATTGGGACGCAAGCTACGGCAAACTGCGCTGCTCGATGACGGGGCTGCCGGTGGAAAGCGAACACCGTGATCGGCAAGATTAGCGTCGAACGGTTTGTCTTTATCGTCACCATACTATGCGCACTAGCCTTGCTTTGGAACACGTGGGCTAACCGCCGCCGATAGCCTTGTCTGGCGGCCAGTATAACCAACGATGCACCTACACTGCATTCAACATCGCTTCAGCCCCAAAGTGGACAATTGCCGCCTGGTTATACGTCCAGGCGGCTTCCTCTTTCGTCTTATAGCGGCCAAGATACATCCGCTCGTCGTTGCAGGTGATTGAGGCTATCCATGCGCCCCGATAAAAGTGAACGCCACGATATCCCGATTTGTTGGTGTCTGGCAGCCGACTTTGCAAGGCTTGCTCGTGGGCGGTTGCCCATTTGCAGTTACCGGGCTCGTAATCCCCGTCAAGTTCAACGCGGTGGATAGTCTTGCCCTTTGGCCGTACGGAACCGCATGAAGTATCAAACAAAGCCACGTAGCGCGCTTGTAGTCGTTCCTGAGCGTCCTGCGGTAGTGTTTCCAGCATAGCCCTTTGGCTACTTTCTTGTTGGCGCAGCCATCATGCGAGCATTCGTTGGCCTTTAGAATGAACCGAGGCGTAAAGCCATCGCTTCGTTTGAGCTGCATGAAGTGCTTGAAGCAGAGATCACGGCACCAAGCGAAATCCTTACAGCCCTTAGCGCTACAGAATGTTAGTTTTACCATTTGCACTCAGTATAGCGGCGTCGGTTTGATAAGCCCAATAGAAAATCGGCTGCCTACGAGAAGCAGCCGATTGGTCCTAGAACCTTTTTTGTTTTTGGTGAGAGCTGCCGCTTTCACTGCCTAAATCGTAGTGTATTCATCAGAGGTGGTCAAGATGCGATAATTGTATTCGGCACTGTTCACTTTTAGTGTTCAGACGGTGGCCAGCCGCAAAATTCACGTGAAAACTTGGCCGCTTTGCATACAATTGTTGGCTAAGTAGTATAAAAGTGGCTCTATCCAAACAGGCAGAGGAAGGTTGCTAAGGGTGTATTGACCCATCGGGCATGGTTGCGCCTTGGAGAGATGCTGCTTTCTCTAACTGTTCCGCAGTGACAGCAGGGTTAAATGGGAGTGTGCCACTCAGGTTGGCACGTAGGTCGGCTCCACGTAAATCTGTTCCTTCCAGGTCGGCGTCGCTCAGATTGGCTCCTCGCAGCTTTGCGTCGCTTAGATCGGCTCGGCTAAGGTCAGCTTCCCACAGATAGGCTCCATGCAGGTCGGTTCCTTGCAGATGAGCTCCTCGCAGATCGGCTCCTCGCAGGTTAGCATAGCTCAAATCAGCTCCTTCCAGATCGGCCCCGTTGAGGTCAGCTCCTTCCAGCTTAGCCTTACTCAGGTTAGCATCGTGCAAGTTGTTGTCTCCCAGGACAGCTTCACTCAAGTCAACTCCATGCAAGTCGGCATCACTCAAGTTAGCTCCACAGAGATAGGCACCAGTCAGATGAGCACCGGTCAGCTGAGCACCATTCAAATTAGCACCACTCAGGTCAGCATAGCTCAAATTCGTTTCGCGTAGGTCAATTTCTGCCAGTAGGGCATCACTCAGGTCAGCATTACGCAGGTCAGCTTCATTTAGAGCAACTATACGCTTGTCTTTGTCGATCAAACCAGATTCTTGCAGGAATTGAACTACACTCCTTTTTCGCCCACCATCTAAACGAGGCAGTACCGTCAGTGTTCGCACGCGTGCTATCTTCCGTACTTCGCTTTCTGGTTGCGATTCACGCAACTTTTCATGCAGTAAGAGTTCCGACATTTTGTCGATGTACTCTTGTAACGCAGCTTCGCGCTGATTATCCTGTGCAATCTCACGTTCCGTTTGAGCACGCGTCTCTGCTGCCTTTCGTTCAATTTTAGTGCGTAGTTCGGTGGCTTTTTCCTCTCTGCTCTTTTGAATTTGATTGAGCCAGAATCCACCTATAGCCAGCATAATGGGGATAATGAGCAGTTGCAGCCAATCCCACAGCGTTTTACCTGATCTGCTGTCTCCATTGAAGCCCGTCCAGTCGAGCCGGTAACCAAAGATAATCAACGCAACGACAACCACGAGTCCAATGCCAACAACTCCAACAGCTACCCAATGCTGCTTTACTTTTTGCCACCATTCCCCAAACTTTGAGGCCATCGTACATCCTCACTACTATGGCTCGTCCTCCGGCGTCGTCCGGCTCTCCCGTAAGAACTTCTCCAAATCCTCCCGCTTGACCAAGTACACCCGTCCTGGCCGGTAGGCTGGCAGTCTCTTACTCCGTATCCATGACCGGATTGTGTCGTGGGGTACTTTCTTATCCAGGCGCTCATAAATATCTTCTATGGTCAGCCACTCGTCATCAGTCGGCACTGTCTCACCTCAAGAAAATAGATTTAACACGAGTATACAAGCGGCGTCAAGCAGCCTCTGCCTTATCCGGTTAGACAGGGATAACTTGACATATGCGAGTAAATAGGTTAGAATTTATCTAATCGTGTTAATTCTACTAGATCGCGAAAGGGGCAAGCCGATGCCGCGCAACCCTATCCCTGCCCGTGCCAGCCGCACGCAGGACTATATCGTTCCGGCCGATGACCTTGAAGACGATGATGACTACTATCAAGCTCGGTCGCCCAACAGTGCCATCCGCTACCAGAACACCCAAGGCAACCAAGTTATCCAGCGGGGCAGGCAACGTATTGTCATCCATCAGGGGCCACCCCCGAAGCGCCAGGTGCATTGGCTGCTGATTTTAGGACTCGGCATGGCGGTGATGCTCGGCCTGTACTTTGGCGTGACCTGGGCCGCTACCTGGTGGCTCAACCATCAATTGGATACCACCTACGGCATGCCGAGAACCTACCAGATTGACGCCGTAGTGGGGCATGATGATAGCGTCGTGAACCCGTCCCACTTTATTTTCTTAAACCTTCAGGGCCACATTGAGATTATTGAACTGCCCGGCGGCAACGCGGCCAAAGCCAAAATCTACATCGGCCCCGTGCTATTTTCGGACGCCGCCGCCTCCGTGCCAGTGACCGGCGAGTTCAGAAACGTCAACGGCACCGAAGAGATGCTGGTACATATTCAGAACCAGACACTTATCTATGTGAGCGATGGGACGAAGTTTATTCCCAAGTAGGAGACCTCCATGCACATTGTCGATGACTCTATGGAGACAGTACACCTGTATGTCGTCCGCGAGGAGCCACCTTACTGATTGCCTGCGTATGTCTGGTACTGATTGCCGGCCTCTCGTTCTATTCAGGGGAGCATCCAACGTATGAGCATAAGACGCTGGTCCTACCGGCCCAGTTCTTGCCGCCGCAGACCTTCCAGGCTAGCCAAGCGATTATTCCGACCGGCACGAAAAACTACCCGGCTACTACCGCACAGGGGACGCTGACCGTAACCAATGGCTCAGTCGAGACCATGCAACTGCCTTCAGGGATGATCTTCACTGGCAAGGACGGCATCGAGGTTATCACCGACAGCCCAGTGGACGTGCCAGCGGGCAGCGCTGATGGCTTCGGCGTCGCAGCTGTTCCCGCCCATCTGGTGCCAGCCGGTATCAACATGTCGGCGCTTGATATCGATCAGGTTGTCGGCACCTCCCTGTATGTTCGCAATCTGTACCCTTTTACGGGTGGGAAGCCTGCTTACTCCATTAAAGTCGTCACTCCCCACGATAAACAGGTTGCACTGAGCGCAGCCAAGGTGTCGGTAAGCGCCCAGCAAACACGGGTAGCAGCGATATTGGCCAAGCCGTGCATGGAGTCGGTCTTGTGGAGCTCGACGGTGCAGCTAAGCTGGACATGCAAATTTATAAGGTACCCTCACTTGCCAGGGATGCAGATTACCGCTACTCGTTTGGTCGGAAAGAATCTGCTAGTAGAGGTGATGTTCATCGCTCAGCCACAGCGGTATTGGGCGAGATAGAAACATCGCAAGGGCGTCCCCAAGCGATGTGCTGCAAGAGGAGTATACAATGTTACTCGAAAAAGACGTCCGTCCCCGTAAACGGGCCGTCATCTACTGCCGGGTCAGTACCGACCGCCAGGAAGTTGATGGTGAAAGCTTGGACTACCAGGAAGAAAAGTGCAAACAATACACCGAGCTGCATGACATCGATATCGTCGCCGTTCTAAAAGAGGCAAAAAGCGGGTTTATTCACTATTCGCTCCGTGAAAAGCTGACACTTGCCCGGCAGCTTGTCCGTGACGGCCTGGCTGATATGCTTATCGTCTTCGACTTGCGCCGCTTTTCCCGCAACTTCGTCCACTCCGCCATGATCTTCGAGGAGATTGAAAGCGCTGGCGCTGAGATCGTCAGCGTCAGCGAAAACATTGACAATAGCCTCACCGGCAAGCTGATCCGCTCGATTATGGCGTGGAGCGCCGAGTCTGAGCGCCATAAGATTGTAGAGTATGCGAACCGGCGCTGGCAGACGCGGGTAGAGATGGGTCTGCCAGTAGGAACCGGACGGAGCCCCTATGGATGGAACTGGAAAGACAAAGAGAAAACCAGTTATGTCATTAACCCGGAGCAGGGCGCCGTCAGAGTATCCATATTCCATATGTTTGTTGAGCTGGATATGAGCCTGCGGGCCATCACCCACAAGCTTACGGAAGACAGGATATTGACGCCTTCTTATGCCAAGAAATACCGGGATAACCCACCTCAGGAGGATGAAGATGCAGAAGTGAAAATAGAGCATTGCTTCTGGCGGTTTACTACCGTCAGAGAGTTACTCCAGGACTTGGAAAACGTCGGTATTCTGGTCGTCTGCAAACAAAAGCAGACGATTGGGCAGGATGGCAAGCGCAAGAGTGAAGTGCATCCGAACCGGCGAGAAATACCGGGTGGCATACCGGCGCTCATCGACCCCACCCTCTACGAACGGGCACAGGAAAAACTCAAGACGAATAAAGCGGATAAGAGCCACCTGCCACTGCATAAAGAGGACTACTTGCTCAGGGGGCATATTTACTGTGCGACGTGTGGGTGCTCCATGAAGCCAAGAACGCAGAAAAAAGGGCGGCTGACGAAGAAAGGGACCCGTAGGGACTATCCTTTCTACCGCTGCACCAATATGCAACAGAGATACAACTCCTGCCCAGCTTTAACTTCGGTGAGAACCAGTCCGCTTGATGAGATCGTCTGGCAGGATTGCTGTGTGTTATTCAAACGCATTGATGACTTGCAAGCAGCGCTGAAACAGAAGATGGATGCGGCCGTGAGCGCCTTGCTGGAGGATACGACCGGACAGGAGCAGATTCAGCAAATAGAGGCGACCATTGCGCTGGCGAAAAACGAGCGAGAAAAACACTTGCCGGGAAGTTACATGCACAACCTTCTCTCTCAAGATATTACAAAGCAGGAAGAGCAGCTTGCGCGCTATAAAGAAGAAGTAGGCTCAAGCAATATAGAAAGGGCGACAGACGCCTATCGACGAAGAATCATGGACTTTTTGGAGTTCCTGAATGTGATGCAGGGACGCTATGAAAACGCCACCTTCCAGGAAAAAAGAAATGCCCTTGAAGTTCTGGGCGTCCGCGTGATGGTGCGTGATTCAGTAGAAACCCATGGCGTATCTACAGATGTTTTGGATATAGCGGAAGGGCAGGAATGGTTCAGTGCCAAGGAAGCAGGACGCTTACTAGGGGTCCACGCCAGGACAATACGCTTCTACCAGAAGAATGGGACGATCACCAAGTATAAAGAGGAGCCTTTTTTGTTGGTTCATAGGGAAGAGCTTTTGAAATTGCAGGAAAGAGGCTTCTTGCAGCGCAACACCGAGGAAATTGTCCGCGACCGGGTAGAAATCAGCTATTCTCCTCAGTTTGCTATTCGAGGAGACTGGGGAAATAATCTCACAAGTGTTCCGGTATCCTTGCAAACGCGCAAATACATGTAGATTTCCGCTTGTTCTACCCCCGGAACTTTGTAGAGTTTCTCGGTGAGAAATTTCAGTAAGTGGTCGTTATCACGACAGACTACCTCAGCTAACATGTCGAAGCGGCCAGTACAGACAATGAGATAGATAACCTCGTCAAATTCCGAGACCTCCTGGGCTACCTCTAACAGGCGATCACTTGAGACGCGGATACCAATCATGCTTGCCAGGGAGAAGCCCAGCTTGATAGGGTTGGTGACCGCGACAATCTGTATGACCTGATTATTGATCAGATTTGAAACGCGCTGGCGCACACTTGCCTCAGAAATCCCTAAATCTGCGGCTATTTTTGTAAATGGGCGCCGTCCATCTTGTTGTAGTGCTTCAATGATGCGCTGGTCAATTTCATCTATCGGATGTTTATTGTTGTTATGCTGTTCCATGTGCCATTATACTAACATGTTCCATTCATGTATGCAATAAGAGGAGTGCAGGGCATGCCAACCTATTCTACAGGTCTTGTATTCGATGAACGTTACCTCAGCCATGATACAGGCGTAGAAAGTACCGTAACTATGCGCAATGGTGCGTTTACACTGCCACCGGAGCCACATCCCTCGGCCTTATACATAACACAACGCATCAAACAATTTCTTGACGGTTCAGGCTTGACTGCCCGCATGCAACTCGTTGCTGCGCGCGCCGCGAGCGAAGATGAACTGGCCATCTACCATACGCGGGAGTATATCGCCGGTATTCGTGCCCTTTGTGAAGGTGTGGAAGGTGTGGGGCCGGCTAAAGAGGCATGGAGTGAAGCAGAGTTTGATGCGCCGCTCAGCCGGGGCTCGTTTGAAGCTGCTCTCTACGCGGCCGGTGGAGCAATGAATGCAGTCAGCGCCGTAATCAAGGGGGAGGTACGCAATGTCTATGCGCTGCTGCGTCCTCCAGGCCACCATGCCACGAAAAATCGAGCCATGGGCTTCTGTATCTTTGGCAACGCGGTGCTGGCTGCCCACCACGCCAGAAAGGTTTGCGGGGTAGAACGTGTGATGATTGTCGATTGGGATGTGCATCACGGCAATGGTACCCAGGATGCCTTTTACCAGGATCCCAACGTCTTATTTGTCTCGCTGCACCAGCACAACTGGTACCCCAAACTCTCAGGGGAATTAGAGCAGGTGGGAAGCGGTGCAGGCGCTGGCTATACGGTCAATATTCCACTTCCCGCGGGCACGGGTGATCGCGGCTACCGTGCTGCCTTCGAACAGGTTGTCCTACCTATTGGCCAGCAGTTCCGCCCCCAGTTGATCATTATCTCGGCCGGCCACGACGCCAGCTGGCTCGATCCGCTGGCCCAAATGATGGTCACCATGGCCGGTTTCCGCCAGATGTCTGAACTACTGGTCAGCCTGGCCGGGGAGGTCTGCGAAGGAAGGTTGGTGATGCTGCAAGAAGGTGGATACAGCGCTGCCTACGTACCATATTGTGCCGCTGCCGCCGTCGAGCCACTTTTAGGAGTTGACCTCGGTATAACCGACCTTTATGCAACCTCTTCAGAGCTTGAATGCTGCAAGACAATTCTGACAGATGAGACACGCAATGCATTATCAGAGGCAAGGAGGTGGCATAAGCAGTGGTGGAAGTTATAAAACCTTAACCACGCTGTGGTACTTTCATACCAGAAAAGAGCGGTGCATGCAAATATAAATCAAGTACTGTAGTACAATCCCAGTTGTCTGATGCTATGTGAACATATACCAGGCCAGTTCAAATTCGTCTACGGTGTGCAGGTTGCGGCGGTATGTCTCACCTTATGTTGTTCGCATTTTGAATGGGACCATGCCAGGGGGTAATCCTCAGAAAATGACATGTCTAAAGGGGTGTTATGCATGAGCAATAGAGCCATGTCCGTAATGAATAGGCAATATAAAACGGAAAGTGCCGATATCGTTATCGTGGGTAACGGTATTGCGGGACTGACTGCCGCTGTAGAAGCCCGTCGTCTCGCACCCGGCGCGCGTATTGCTATTATTAGCGAGCAGTGCCACCCCACGATCAATACGCCTGCCCTGAAGCAATTTGCCATTGGTAAACTGGCGCAGGAGCAACTGCTCGCGTATCCCGCTGGAACCGAACGTGCCCAGCGTATTCACGTGATCAACGCACGGGTAGAGAGTATCAATGCCCAGGGAAAATATGTCTGTTTGAGTGGTGGACAAGGCTTTGGTTATGGTTCGCTGCTCATTGCAACCGGCAGCGCTCCTAATGGTCTTCCCCTCAATTTGCCCGGACGTGATTTTGATGGAGTACTCACTCTTCACTGTTTGCAGGACTACCTCAACCTGCGCCGGCGGCTGGATGAAGTGGACTCTGTGGTGGTAGTTGGCGGTGGCGCTCATGCTATCGAGACGGTCATGTGCCTGTTGCACTACGGTATTGAGGTTCACTGGCTCATCCGCAATGAAACCTTCTTGTCAAAGATGCTTGATGACGGGGCTTCCGAGTTGATTCTGGAAAACATGCGTAACGTGGGGACGAAGGTCTATACCGGAACCGAGTTGGTCGGCATTGTTGGCAGGGTTGGTTCTGTAGCCGGGGTGGTTACGACCCGCCACAATATGATCCCTTGCCAGCTGGTGTTAATGTGCACCGGCACTTCGCCGGTTACTACACTGGCAGAGCAGTGTGATATGCCTATGCTGCACGAGCGCGGTATCTTGGTCGATGACCAGTTCCGCACCAGTGTGCGCGATATCTATGCAGCGGGTGATGTTGCTGCACGTAAGAACCCTCAGACAGGTGTATATGAGACCCATGCACAATGGTATGACGCTGTATTGCAAGGACGCACGGTAGCAGCAGTGATGACAGGCCACCATAAGTTAGCCTCGTCCTCTCAGGGAGTTTCGTGGCACGCGACGCATCTGGGGGCACTCTACATGCTTACTGTGGGTGATCCACTTTCTATGCTTGAAGGCACGACGATACTAAGGGATAGCACGAAGAAAAAGTATCGCCGCATGTCTCTAGTCGATGATCGCTTAGTTGGCTATCTCTCGCTCGGTACTACGCAGCCCGATAGCCTGGCTATTAAACGTATCATCGATGAAGGCCTTTCTATTCGCGCCGTCAAAGATGTCTTGCTTAAAGGTGATTTTGACGCTCGTAAATACTTCTCGCAGAGCAAATCGCGCGCAGCACGGGATATGGTAACTTCTGGAAAAATCCCTGTGGTTAATCCGCTGGTTTCTTCGTTACCTGTGACTGATCGTATAGTGAGAGCTTACCCTCAATGTATCACTCCAGGTGGCTCCATGCTCTCGCTTCCGGCTCCAACGACCAGTAGAAGGCCACAGACAGAGCCTCTACATGAGCCAACGCCAGCGCTCACACTCTCATCGATTGATAGTCAGTTGACCATTCATGAGTGGGAAGAAGAGCTGCTACCGTCACTCTCATCTTCATCAATTGATAATCAGTTGACTATCCACGAGTGGGAAGATGAGCTGAGACCTTCTACGGATAAGCTGCCTGTAAACTCAAAAAAGGTTGTTGAGTCTATCCTGGTAGCACTGCCGTCTCGTCCTGCTTCACGCAATCTCTGGTCGTACAGCAGGAAATTACCGGCAATCGTCGCTCGATCATCCTCTGCACAGCGTCCAACTCCAGCGAAGGCGGAAAAGGCAAGCTGCCATGAGAGGGGCGATCGAGCCAACTTCCTGCTGTGAGTTTGTGGCGCTATGAAGGTGAGAAACGACCAGGCGGCCGTGAAGGGGAACAATAGATGTTGAAAACTGCTTTACTCCACAAAACAGGCCCACAGGTGGCCCAGGAAATACATGCCTGTATTGGCTGCAATGAGTGCCTGCTCGTGTGCCCAGCATTGGCTGAACCCATTACTATTGATGTACTGAACCGTGAAACGCTTTCAGGAACTATATCAGCCCCGGTGGCCCGTTTTGCCCGCTCTTGCTATCAATGTGGCGCTTGTGTCGCACCATGCCCAGTGGGACTACATCGCGATGCTATGATGATGTGGTTGAAAGTGCGCTTATTACGTTCTGCCAGGGAGAAAGACAACAGTTGACAAATATGCACTCTAACGTGTTATAAAGTACTCATGAAGAGTACATATAGCCCGCAAGAGTTTGGGCAACTCATTGGGCGTACAACCAAAACCCTGCAGAAATGGGATAGAGAAGGGAAGCTGAAAGCCCATCGTTCCCCTATCACTAACCGTCGCTACTACACCCATGGCCAATACTTGCAGTATCGGGGGTTAATGGCGCAAGAACAAGGCTTGACAATTGCCTACACCAGGGTATCAGGTGTGGCTCAGAAGCCTAATCTGGCTAATCAACTAAAGGCGCTTCGTGCCTACTGCCAGCAGCAAGACATCCGGGTCGATGAATGGCTCTCTGATATTAGCGGTGATCTGAACTACAAGCGCAAGCAGTTCAACCGACTCATGGAACTAGTTGAACTGGGACCAGTCCGGCATATGGTGATTGCTCACCAAGATCGTTTTGTGCTTTTCGGCTATGGCTACTTTGCAGCCTTTTGCCAGCGTCAGAACACAGAAATCATGGTCATGAACGGTGAGGCTCTGTCCCCTGAGCAGGAACTCGTACAGGACTTGGTTGCTCTTCTCACTGTGTTTGCTTCCCGGCTTCATGGACTCAGGTTGTACAAGAAGGTGTTGAAAGATGCTGCTCTGCAAAAAGATCAAGCTTGAAGTTTCCGACCAGGATGCAGCCACCTTGGAATTGATGCAGTCCAAGTGTCGTGGCTTATACAACTGGTGGGTGATGTGCTTGCGCAATGGTGAGAAATGGCCCGGCGTGTATGAAGCGAAGAAGACCCTGCAAGCCTCAAAGCAGCATGACCCGGAACTGGAATTGGCCTATGGGAAGCTGCTCCACGAGGTCTATTATCGCCTCGACCATGCGATGGCTGCCTTCTTCCGGCGTGTTGCCACTGGTGAGAAGCCGGGCTTCCCTCGTGTGCGTCCCCGGCACTGCTTCTTCACCCTCTGCTATCCGGCGATGTATCTCAAAATTGAGGGAAATGTACTCATCCTGCCTACAGGTGGCAAGGGCAAGAACAAACGCTTTCCCACTATGGCGGCACGGCTCACAGAAACACCACCAGCAGGGTTCCGTGAGGTGGCTATCTCACGGGACGCCAGAGGCAACTACTATGCTTCCTTCAGCTATCGGGAACAGGAAGAGGAACAGCAAAGCGGGCAAGTTGTAGGTTTTGATCTGGGTATCAAGACGTTGGCTACTGGCGTGAACGAGCAACGCCGGGTCTACCACATTGGCGGCTTCAAAGGGGCGAAATGGTACAACAAACAGCTTGATAAGATCAGATCGAAACGGGCGAAATGCCAGAAAAAGTCACGACGCTACATCCGCTTGAGCAAAGTCTACAAACGGGTTTCTGAGAAGAAACGCAAGAAGCAACGGGATAGTTTGCACAAGGCGTCCCATCTCATCGCTCACCAACTGGTTGAGAGAACTGTGGTGATCGGTGATCTTTCCCAACGGCAGATGGTCATGCAAGAGCATGGAGAACGGAATAAGTATCTGAACCGGGCGGTCTACAATGATTGGGGACTCTCTAGCTTTGTAGAGATGCTCGTCTACAAATGCGTACGCTATGGGAAAGAACTGGTGTTCTTAGATGAAAGCAATACGTCAAAAGCTTGTTCAGGCTGTGGGCACCTGCAAGCCATGCCACTCTACAAGCGGACGTACATCTGTACCGCATGCGGATTAGTCATGGACAGAGACGAGAACTCTGCTGTGAATATCCTTCAACGGTACCTTGCCGGGCTACGGCCACACACGGGCGATCCCGTGCGGTGTGCGGATGTTTTCACCGCAACTGAGTATGTTTGAGGACAAAAAGGAAGGCAGAGCTAATAAGTTCATGTCCATACTCAAATCTTCTAATGAATTACCAGATACTGATACTGCTGCGTCATGGCGTAATGAAAAGGGCTACCCATGGCTGTTCTTTCATATCAGGCACACCTGGGGTGCCGGCCTGGTAGTAACCCTCGTCGTTATCGCCATCAGTGGCGCTTTTTATCTGTGGTATAGCCAGTCTGGCAATGATACTGCTCCTGATAGTACAGCTGGCCTCGGGTACGCGGTTATAGGAACAATATTCTTCATCCTGGCATCTCTACTTTATAGCTTACGGCGTCGTTCTCGTAGACGGGCCATAGGACACCTCAATGTCGTCTTGAACTGGCATGTCTTTTTTGCCGTCATGGGATTGCTAGTGCTCTTCATGCACTCATTTGGCCATTTCGAGGCAATATCAGGCACCTACGCGCTCTTAGGGATGG
>WNGQ01001023.1_pt1 | contig 28959 bp, 30 predicted proteins | sample 5407661 | NCBI WGS metagenome assembly WNGQ01 (sample SAMN13153382, study PRJNA577476) | soil metagenome | isolation source: 60 cm soil or saprolite under Garry oak tree replicate 2 | place: USA:California | collected 2016-06-15 | reverse complement strand
CTCAAAGCTAGGACAACCTGGGGTCTGCTCCCATTCTATCGCATCTTTGATCTTCCCTTCCCTCAAACGCAGCCTGTTTGCCTGGTCACGATGTGGCGTGGAGAAGCACGTCATGATGTCTGTAATCCATACACCGTGTGTATGGATTACGGACATCGTGACTATCGCCGCAGTGCCTGAGTTTTCTCAGAGAGCAAGGTCTGACGGCCTGAGAGATGCGCGAGAGACAGAAGGAGTCACGCGTGTCGTTCTGTTGTGACCCAGCAAGCCGTTTCTTGAGGTTTTCCTTGAAAGAGGTGAACGGTTGGTATCAGAGTCACTGAGTTCTGTCTGGAATGACCAGAACATACTCCCCCAAGCCTCGCCCAATGAGCAGATCAGTCGTGAACAAACGAGCAATTGATGAGGGAAACGAGCAATTTGCTTGGCGGATAGCATAAGTAGCCAGCACACCACTTCGATACGTGGCAGAGAAGTATGGTCTATCACATGCAACAGCACGGCTGGTTATTCCCACTGCTCATCCCTACTCAGAGGCGAGTTTTAGAATGGATACCTTACGTAGCCAGCACAACGAGTTTCGCCCATTCACTTCTTCGATCTATACCCAAGCCAAACGATACTCCGCTTTTGTGGCTGCTCAAGAATGGTGGGACAGTGCCACAACTTGCTCAATGATCTCCCTGAGTACCGCAGCTCCTCGGATGATGTCAGGGATCTCCAGGCTTCCATAGCCTAAAAGCAGACCAGAGCGGTCAGGGGGACCAAGATAGTAGGCATCAAGGGGCGTGACGATGACATGGCGTTGCTGTGCCAGCTGTGCCACGAGTGTGGCAGAGACTGAGACTTCCAGTTCAAGATAGGAATGTAGACCAGCTTCCAGCCCACGTAGCCTGGCAAGATGGGCGATGGGAGCAAGGATTTTCGCGACGATGTGTCGCTTCTCTGCGTACTGATGCCGCATCCGTCGGATATGACGATCCAGGTGCCCCTTGGAGATGAAGGCGGCGAGCATCTGCTGCAGCGGCCATGAGGCATACTCATCGGTTAGTTGCTTGATCAGCCCGATCCGTTCCCGCAGCTGGGGAGGAGCCACCAGATACCCGATGCGCAAGGCAGGGGTCAGCACTTTTGAGAACGTCCCGATATAAGCCACACGCCCTGCGTCATCCAGGCTTGCCAGAGCTGGCAGCGGGGAGGCATCGAAGCGAAACTCACTGTCGTAATCATCTTCAATCAGCAGGCTCTCGTTGGCCTGAGCCCATGCCAGCAACGCCAGGCGTCGTGAAACAGCGAGCCGTGTCCCAAGGGGATACTGATGCGACGGGGTGGTATAGACCAGCAGCGGGGCTGCGAGCCCATGCGGCAACCGCTCTACTTGCATGCCATCATCGTCAACCGGAACCGGCAAGAGGCGTCCTTCCCTTGCCAGCACGATCTGGCGGGCAGCAGGATACCCTGGTTCCTCAAACCCGACGTAATCGCCAGCAGAGAGCGTGGCACGCACGATGAGGTCAAGGGCGTGCGTGGCTCCTGCTGTAATGAGAATGTCCTCTGGGGTACAAGCCAGGCCGCGAGATCGTCCAAGATAGGAAGCAAGAGCGGCCCGAAGTGCTGGATCCCCATTCGCAGGGCCGTAGCTGTTGGGGGGCAGACGAGCAGTCACCGTTCTCCACGCCTCGCGCCAGAGACGAGGAGAAAGGGATGAGATGGAAGGCACGCCCAGCCGAAATGCGATGGCCTGTGGTGCAAGGGACTCCTCGCGGGCCAAGGGAGGAGCTTTCCTCAGCCAGCGCGGAGAGGTGTTCGGCGATGGGCGAGTCAGACGTGGAAGTGGGGGAAGATCCCTTGCGACATAGGTTCCTGATCCGTGCCGCCCCTCCAGGTACCCCTCGGCAACGAGTTCGTCATAAGCGGAACTGGTGACCGTGCGTGAGACGCCAAGAGCCTGCGCGAATGTTCGCGTCGATGGCAGCCGTGTCCCTGAGGAGAGGCGACCATCGAGCATGGCCCTTCGTAGGTGCTCGCACAATTGCTGATGGAGTGATGTCGGTGCCGCACGCTCAAGAGCAATGGGCAGACCGAAGTCGGGAGCACTGTTTCCTCTCAGCATGACTCCTCCTTAAGTGGCTCTTTCAATTTTGCAAGAAGTGGCCCTTGTAGGAGAGCCACCCTATGACTATAGTATAGTACGTGGGATATGCACCCACAAGTAAGTGGCAACGAAAGCGTTGCGACCAACCACAGCCAGACAGAGGAGGAACACCATGACCGAGTCGAGCACACAGGAGCAGGATGGACGAGCCGATTTTGATTTCCTCATTGGCCGATGGCATGATCATCATCAGCGACTGCGGGAGCGGCTGAAGGGGTCAACGTCCTGGGAAGAATTTGAGGGCACGACGGTGCATCGCAAAATGCTGGGCGGCCTGGGCAACATCAGCGAACACCTCTTGGATCGAGCTTCTGGGCGTCTGGAGGCCGTATCCGTGCGTTTCTTCGATCCCAAGTCACAGCAGTGGAGCATCTATTGGGCAGACAGCGTGCGTGGCACCCTGGACACCCCGATGATCGGCGGGTTTACGCAAGGACGTGGCGAATTTTATGCGCAAGAAGTCTTCGAGGGGAGGTATATCTTTAGCCGGTTTATCTGGTCGGACATCACCCCGACCTCGTGCCATTGGGAGCAGGCGTTTTCAGCGGATGGAGGAAAAACCTGGGAGACCAACTGGATCTGGGAACTCACCAGGTACCAGGAGTAGCAGCCGCCGAGACCTGTGAGGGTTGAGAGCACCAGTCCTCTCAGCCTGGAGAGGCGCTCCTTAATTGATGAAGATAAAGATCGCGCGTTCATCAATGCGATGGCTAAGAAATACCTTGGTCAGGATGTCTTCCCGAGGCACCAGCCCGAGGATGAACGCGTAATTATGGTTATCCAGCTGCAACACACGACTAACCAGAACATAGAGGAGGTTTCGCACCTCTCGAAAAAGGGCTCTGTTGCAGACGCAAAGGAGGCATGAGATCGGCCCGAATAATTATAGAGAAAGCGCTCACAGAAAGGCTCACCCGCTGTACTGGCTACTTGGGTCATCCGTTCAAAAACAAGTACTTCGAGACGGAGAAAGATCTTCCACCCCTGCTTGCAAAAGCGGGAGGATGGGTGTACCATCAGAAATCGTCAACAGCCTACTCATACTCGAACACCACTATTTTCATGTGATGGAGAAGTTTCTGCTATGGGTCGTGTTTTTTCCTCTCTCCTGCGGTTAAAGGATGGCGGCTTGCATGCGTTCACCTCTCGCTTTGCTCGTTGGACCAAACCGCTGGGGACCTCATTGCCGCTGGCAACATTCACCGATGTTGGCAGAAGCAAGTCAGAGCTCCTCGCGGAAAACGCCCTCTTACGCCAACAACTCATTATCCTCAAGCGGCAGGTGAAACGGCCAACGTTCTCCAGGACCGATCGCATCCTTCTGGTCCTGTTGGCCAGGCTGGTTCGGGCCTGGCAGCAGGCCCTCATCATCGTGCAACCAGACACATTGCTGCGCTGGCATCGGGAGCTCTTTCGCCTGTTCTGGAGACACAGGTCAAAGGCTCCTGCTCGCAAGCCCAAGGTCGCTGCGGAAACGATTGCCTTGATCGGAGAGATGGCGAAGGACAATCGGCTCTGGGGTGCTGAGCGTATTCGCGGGGAACTGCTGAAATTGGGGATGCATGTGTGTAAGCGCACCATCCAGAAGTACATGAGGGCGGTTCGCACACAGCAGCCACGAGGACAAACGTGGGCAACCTTTTTGCATAATCATGCCACGCAGATCTGGGCCTGTGACTTCCTACAGATCACCGATCTCTTCTTTCGACCGCTCTTTGCCTTCTTCTTCATCGAACTGCAGTCTCGCAAGGTGATCCATGTGGGCGTGACACGCTCGCCGACCGATGCCTGGGTGGCGCAACACCTGCGAGAAGCCACCCCGTATGGACAAACACCGAAATATCTGATCCGAGATAACGACAACAAATTCGGGTCGTTGTCTTGGCTACTTGGCATATCTGTTCTAAAACGGGCCACTCAGCAGTGATGAATCGCCCGAATCAGAGAACGATCTGCCTGATCTGCAAGCTGTGGAGGCTTGAGAGGTCGTTCGTGAAGAGGCTGTTTTTCCGAACAGATGACCTAAGTAGCCAGCACAGGCCAAACAGAGCTCCTCGCAGCATTAGGGAGCAATGTGCTGCTCTGTGGGCCAGATGCCATGTACCGGCATCCAACCTAAAACCGTGCCTGCCGCCTGGTTACTGCACCGGTATGATGGCGGGCAAGGTTTGTTCGCATCACGTGCTGGCTGTGGTGCGCCTACCAATCTGGCGAGCCGGTCCATGTAATCGCCGTTGCGCAGCGGCTCATCCACAATATTGAAGATGGAACTCGCAGGAGCCGACTCCAGTGCCATGCACACAGCCCTGGCCATATCCGCAACATGTACCAGTGAGAGGAAATTGCGGCCATCACAGCGAACCATCACCCGTCCCGCGCGGAGGCGGGCGATCAGATCGCTCTCTGCTGTCCCTGGCCCCACAAAGTTGCCGCCGCGGAGAATGCACCATTGCAACCGTGCAGGGGGGACAGCTCGTACCATGTTCTCCATCGCGATGACGGGTGCGCAGATGATTGCCCTGGCTGGAGAACGGTCCAGCGGCGCGCGCTCATCGAGCCATTGTTCCCCACCGTCGGCATATGCCATCACAATGCTCTGCTGCACATAGCGCTGCACACCAGCCGCCTGCGCCGCGTGGAGCAGCCGCCGCGTACCTTCCGTGCGCAGGCGTGTGTTCGTATCCCACGCGCCTGGATCTCGCATATCGCGCGGAATAGCCGTAGCGATATGCACCGCCGCGGTGCAGCCCTTCATCAGAGCAGGCAACGTTTCCGCCGTTTCCGGCGCTAACAACTCGCCCTCTATCGCCTCGACTCCGGCCAGTTCCAGCGCCTACACCTTCTCAGCCGTTCGTGCCAGCGCCCGCACGCTATACCCTTTTTGCGCAAGCAGTGGCAGCAAAGCCCACCCAAGCACCCCGGTGGCACCCGCGACAAAGATTTTCATGCATCTGCCTCTCTTTCTCTCATCAAGTCTCTTACGATCTGGACTCAGATGTGCGCCTCCCCTCCTGGAGCTGCCGGGCGAGCCGTCGGTCCCGCACCCTGGATGCACACCAGGCCAGGAGGAAGACCACAATGGGATAGAGGATCTTCAGGCCAATCGAGAGCAGGGTAGCCAGCAGGAAGAGGAAGAACATCCCATAGACCAGGCGTTTACCTGTGCTGCGCGTGAGGCGTAAGTAGGAGAGGAGACAGAGCAAGTACAGCAACAGGAAGACGGAGCTTGCCACGGTGAGCATGCTTACGAGCACATTGGGAAAGACGGCTGTCAGCCCGGTCATGACCACAAACGCACTCCCCAGCACCAGGATGGCCCGCCTTGGCAGACCTCGGCCATCAAGATGGGCAAACCAGCCTGGCAGTCGGTTCGTGCGCGCCGAACTGTAGAGGAGTCGTGACATCCCCCAGAGCCAGCTCGCCGCGTTGAGCTGCATGATGGTGAGTGCGAAGGCGACGATGATGCCAGTGGCGAGCCAGGCAGGGGTGAGACGCTCGGCCAGTTGAAAGAGACCGCTGAAGGCACTGACCTGCTCACGTGGGATGAGTGCCGCGATGATCACTGTCAGTGCGACCGCCAACCCTCCATAGACCAGAAAGGCAGTGAGCATGGCCAGCGGAAAGTCGCGGCGTGGATGGCGCATTTCGCCCGCGATGAACGTCAGATTTTCGAAACCAACATAGGCCCAGAAGGCAATCACTATTCCAGACAAAATGGGTCCGGGAGCGCTCACGGTTGGCAGCACAGCACGGTACCCGTGGCCTATCTGAGGAACCGTGAAGGCACAGAGAGCCATCACCACCAGCAGCAATGCCCAACTCACCGCCCGCTGCACGCGCGCTCCTACTGCGGCACCAACAAGGTTGGTAGTAATTGCCACGATTAGGATGAGCAGAGCACCTGCAAACTGCACGACTATCCCACCGCCGATGGCAGAGCGCAGGTATCCGCCGGCAACGAACACGCCTGCAGGGCCGCCGAGCACCACCACCGAGAGGAACAACAGCGGAACGGTCGCGGCGACATGGGAACCAAGGCCACGGGCAATGAAGCCCTCAATGCCACTGCCATCGGGGACGAGTCGAACCAGATCGGTGAACATGAAAAGCATCGGCACACAGAGCAGCGTCCCACCCAACCACACGAACAGGACCTCATGGCCTGCCAACACATAGGTCAGGGAAGGCAGGTACAGGATCCCAGCACCAGCGATGGACCCGATGGCCAGAGCCATGCCATCCCACAAAGTGAGTGTGCGCTGCAATTCTTGATGGGCCATGAGGAAATCCTCCTTCATCTTTTCCTTGTGAGGAACTTAAGGCAACGTGGACTGAGCTAGTTGAAGCAGCAAGGGTAAGCCGTTACTGTCGGGAGAAAATGGTAAGGCCTCGGATAGAGATGAGTGGTCACTGGATCAAGGCCGACCCCTTCTCAGATTAGCTGTTCAACAAGGTTTGTTCTTCTGCTAGAGCCACTTGTGCTATTCGCTCGGCTGTGACTGTTACATGCTCCTCTACTGGGCTGAAAAAAACCAGATGCTCCTTATCCTTGTTTGAAAGGATGAAGGCTCGGTGAAGCCGCTGCTTGAAGCGCTGGTTGGCCTCACTATACCGTGCAAGCATCTCATCAGGGAGCGCCTCATCCATCCAGATAGCGTAATAGACCTCAGCGCTTGCCAGGTGATGGAGCACGCGCCGCAACGACCATCCTCCGCCAGGGGGGATCCAATCAAGCTGTTCCATGCTCAGTTGCCTGACACTATTGGCTACCATGCCAATGGTCACATCGATGCGCCAGAGCCAGGCTTGCAGATCGTTAAGAGACAATGGGAGCAGGTCTTCATCCAGAGTCTCCTCAGAAGTGGCCCAGCCATGAGCAGGTGTTGGGATGATCCCCTGCTGTTGCCAGATCACCCATTGTCCCACTTGATTGAAGTGATCGAGTGCATGATCTAAGATACGGCGTAGGATCGTACGAGGCGTATATGTATGCCTCTCATCAGCTACAACGATACGGCCAGGCCTATGTTGGGTAAGACGTTCAAGGTATGGACGGGCGTTGGCATGAGCCGCGAGCACGTGCTCAGCAGGATCGAGGGGCATTGGCTGCAGCAAAGTGCTCAGCTCCGCTTCGGTGTTAGCAACCTGGTAGATCTTGGCTTGATCCAGTTTTCCTTCCTGGGCAAGTGAGAGCACACGGACGCGTGATTGTGCCAGTTGTGCCAATAACGCTTTCTGTTCAGCTGTGAGAGTAACGGTATCAAGGCACATAGCGGGGGTTTCCTCTCTTCTCAAACCCACGTCAATTGGTGACGCGATCATCTTGATGGATTATTGTAACGCAGTATGTTCTGCCTCAATCAGATACAGGTTCCAGCCTGACTTCCCTTTTACTAAAGGACTCCCTAGTCGTCCTATAAAGGCGATCCGTTGGCCCAAAGAACGCGGGACAGTGTCAGGAAAGCCCTTGAGACTATGATGGAGTTACAAGTTCATCATCATCTCATACTGGCTGAAAAACTCGGCGAAACCAAGACGCAGGTAGCGTTGCAGACAAGGACTCTCCTCTGCTTCGTTATAGACCTGAATATCCCAGGCGTCCCCGGTGGCATACCTGAGCAGTGTTGCCAGATCTAGATCTGTGGCATCGCTCTGGAGCAGAACTGCGACCACACGCATGGTCTCCTCAGCACGCTGCCCAACGATACCATTAACTCCTCCAGTAGAAGCTGGCGAGACAAATGCTTCCAGGTCCATGGTCAGCAGGCTGGCTAGCTCGTATCCCCAAAACGGCCGCTGATCGCTCGGCAACGATGAAAGCAAGCTCCGGGCCTCTACCTTTTCACCCCGTAAGGGTGTGCCTGGCGGCAGGGCAGCACTGGCAATTTCTACCCCAAACAAACGGCGGCTTTTGGTAAAACCGACTTTCTCATAAAGTTTGATTGCCGGAGTATTTTGCCTCAACACTTCTAGTTGAAGGGTTTTCAGCCCGCTCTCACGCGAGACACGCAGCATCTGGTCGGCTAAGAGAACACTCGCACCAGTACCGCGAAACTGCGGCACGATGCCGAAGCCACCGCACCAACCTCGCTTGTCACGCGAGCCTGTGCGGGCCATCCCCACAAATGCGCCATGTGCATCATGCATGATGACACAGCGAGTAGCATCGATCTGATTGACGCGCCAGAAATCGGCGCTCATCTCGGCAGTTATCTCCATCGGGACAAAATAGCTCTGAAAACTGGCATTGTGCATCTGGCTGAGTTGGATGTGTGTAGTTTAGAGCGTTGGAGAAATGGTACTCACTCACCGGTCAGTACTCCTTCATCTGTCTCCTGGGTTCGATCAGAGTGGTAGCCACAGCAAGGGGATCAAGGGTCAGGTGAAAATGTCCCCCTTGAAGCGTCTGGTGGGAGCACCCTGCCTGCTGTGCATGATCCAAAAGGCGGTGAGAGGCCTGCGTGAATGTGAATCAGGACGATAAACTCTTGCATATATCTCCCTTCATATCTTCTTGGCCGCTCCCCTTCAACGTTGTTTTTCTCTAGTCGGCCTGCAGGGAGCTATACCACTTGGCCACAGCCTCACCGATCTCGTCAGGCGAATCTTCTTGGATGAAGTGCAGACCGCGCACGCTCACCTCGGTCTGATTGGGAAAGCTTCGGCAGAACTCGCGCTCGTCCATCGAAATGGTCCCCGGCTCCGCATTAACGAAGAGCTTGGGAACTGGACTCTCCGCAAGCCACGCGGCGTTCGAGCGCACGATCTCCACCACGTCGGCTGGCTCGCCTTCGATGGGCAATTGCCGCGGCCAGGTGAGGGTAGGGCGGCGCCCCTCGCCCGGTTCCCGGAATGGACGGCGATACTCTTCCATCTCGGCGTCGGTGAGCTGGCGCAGGATCCTGCGCGGCAGCAGAGACTCGACAAAGAGATTTTCTACGAGGATCATCTGCTCGCCTTCGGCCCCGCGCAAGTGCTCAAAAAAGGATCGTGTCTGGGGAGACCACTGTTGCCAGCTGACAGGCTGCACAATCGCCTCCATATACGCGATGCCGCGCACAGCGTCCCGGTGACGCTTCGCCCAGTCAAAGCCAAGAGCCGAGCCCCAATCGTGGGCGACAAACGTGACCTTCCGCTCGACATGCAGTGCTGCGAGCAGGGCATCGAGATAGCGCCGGTGTTCAAGGAAGGTGTAGGAACCAGGCCCGCTTTGGGGCAACTTCTCGGAGTCTCCCATGCCAATCAGATCTGGAGCGATACAGCGGCCTTTCTGTTCCTGGTACGGGAGGATATTGCGCCAGAGGTACGAGGAGGTCGGATTCCCATGGAGAAAGACGATCGGATCTCCCTGCCCGATCTCTATGTACGCCATGGCGCGGCCAAACACGTTGAGAAACTGCTTCTCGTAGGGCATAACTTCACTGATCATAGCAACGCACCCTCTCCTTCCTAAGTAGAGGCAATAATGACTCAGACAGGAGGTATACTCTCTTCTATAACCATCTAATTTTACTTAGATGGTTATAGAAGAGAGTATACCCGATCCCGGTAGGATATGTCAACAGGTTCACCGTGTTGCCACTACGCCTACGGCGCGGTGTAAGCTGGCGTAATTTCGTCCCAACTGCGAGCAAGAATACGGCCAGCTTTGTAGAAAGCCCTTGCATCAGTGTATGATGGGCCGATGGCGACTGGATCAAGAACTGTTCCCGTTGAGCTTCTTGCAAAAGGGTTTGTCGATGGATGCGGGCCAGGCATTCGATAAAGTGAGGATGCAACGTCCTCCTCCTCTTTTTCGCATGTCTCTTTTTTGCGAGCAATATATGCTATTGATTCTAAAGGTCTTGTAGAACTTCTAATGAATGAAGCCCTCACTTTCCACTGTTCCGGGTTGCCGACCGTGTGTAGATGCAAGGTACTTTCGATCTCTCTCTCAGACTCCATTACGCACTGGTGACTGCCACTCACGCGTTAGCTGAGCTGATAGGTGCGCGTGAACTTGTCGCTCAAGTACGTGACGAAGTAGTCGGGATTGAGAGGTTCGCCAGTGACGCGCTTTATCAACTCCTCAGGCATGTAGGTCGCACCATAGCTATACATATTCTCTTGCAGCCAGCGCAGCACAAAGCCCGTCTCACCGTTCCCCAGACGTTCGTCGAAGTCAGGGAACACCCTGTGCAATCTCTGGAAGATTTGCGCGGCATACAGATTCCCCAGCGTATAGCTTGGAAAGTAGCCAAAGCCAGCGCTCCAATGCCCATCTTGCAGGATACCATGGCTGTCGCTCTCCGGCTCGATACCCAGGTAGTCGCGATATTTCGCGCTCCACAATCCTGGTAAGGATTCGACAGCAACCTCTCCATTGATCATTGCCTGTTCCATCTCGTAGCGAATGAGAATGTGCAGGTTATAACTCACCTCATCAGCCTCCACCCGGATCAGGCTCGGTTGCACCCTGTTGAGGGCGCAAGTAAAGGCCTCCACATCGACCCTGGCAAAGTGTTCGGGAAACGTCGCGCGCAACAGGGGGTATTGCCCTTGCCAATAGGAAAGCGAACGGCCGAGGGAGTTCTCCCACAGACGCGACTGCGACTCGTGCATGCCCATTGAGACCCCTCCGGCGAGCGCCGTGCGGGCCAATGTGGGGGCGATTCCTTGCTCATAGAGGGCGTGACCGCCTTCGTGAATGGCTGCCATCACCGCAGGTAGGATACTACAGGGATCAGGTCGCACAGTTAAACGCACATCGAACGGACTCCCAAAGCTGGCGGTGAATGGATGTGGTGAGACCGCAATGCCGCCATAGGTGAATTGGTACCCCATATTGCGCAGGATCGCCTTGCTCAGCTCGATCTGCTTCTGCACATCAAAGTCGCCTTCTAGACAAGAGCTATCGACTGCGAGCTTCCTGGCCTCAATCCCCTTGAGCAAGTGTATGCTGACCTGACGCACCGGTGTGAAAAGGCAGTCTAACCGGCTGCTGCGCATCCCCGGCTCAAATTGATCCAGAAGTGCGTCGTAGCGCGTCTCCTCATACCCCAGGTGATCAGCTACCTCACGCTGGAGGCTGATGGTACGCTGCAGCCAAGGGGCGAAGAAGGCGAAATCGTTGTTGGAACGCGCCTTATGCCAGGCATCAAAGCTGGCAGCTCTTACGCGCGCCAGTTCCTGTACCAGGTAATGCGGCAACTTCGTCGCACGCTCATAACCACGCCGTGCCTCGCGTACCAGGCCCTTGTCAGCGTCGGTCAGCGTCTCCTCCTTCTGCACATCACCCAGCTGCTCCAACACCTTACACAGCCGCTCGGCTGTCCAGAGCTCATGGAGCAGGCCCTGGAGGGTAGCCAGATGGTTGCCTCGCATCTCTACTGCCCCATCGGACATCGCGGTGTTCTGGTCCCAATTGGCCAGAGCAAGCACCGAAGTCAGGTCAACGATCTGAGCCACACGGTCCAGCAATTCACTGATCGCTCGATTTTCCCGCGAGAAGTCCGGCGGCGATGCCTTTGTCTGCCTTGCCATAGCAAACCTTTCTAAAACTATGTTCGCCTCCAAAGGGTTGAAGATGGAAAGAAGAACAGAATTTCCTCACGACCCTTCTGCTCCCACCTGGCCCTGGGGAGTCGCTTCTCGATGTTCTTCATCGCAAGCATACAAGATGAAGGGCACAAGTGGCCTATGCATGGGTGTGCAAAAGAATGTAGTATCGTTTGTCCCAGGGAGCCAGCGCAGTCTTGGATCGCTTCTGTGGCTTGTGTCTCTCTTCAGGTTAGCGTTGAAGATACGCTAACCCCTCCTCAAAGTGGGCTTCAAATGACGGGCCGGTGTTGAGGACCAGGGTATCCATCAGCAAATGGGCAAACATCAGCCGCTCCTGCTCATCCATCGGAAAGCCGGCGTGTGTTTTCCACTGAGAAGGAAAGCATCCCGGGCTATCAAGAATGACGGAAAGTTGTTGTTGGACGATAGGCGACCGTGAAGAAAATCGCCAGGGTTCCCACAAAGAATGCGAAGGCGAAGAGCAGGACTGGACGGCGCTGGAGCCGATTGATCCACACCCCTGCAATGAGAGCAAACAGCAACGCCGGAGCCGACCCGGCAGCCGTCAACAGACCCATCTGGAAGGCATTGGCCCGCAAGAAGACCACCGCTGTGAGTGGGAGAGCCAGCAGCGACACTTGATCACCTAACAGAGAGTTGGTTTGACCTGCCCACAGTTTGAGAAAATCGGGGTGCCGCCACAACCCGCCGAGCTGAAGATGCTTGCTTCGTTGATCTTTTTTCATGCGCGTTGTTCCTTTCTTGCACACGGTCCTGTTCATTGATGAACTACTCCCTTTTCTTATCACCTTCTCCCAGTCTACCAGCTTACGCGGTCAAAAGCAGCCCTCGTGTGCGGAGAATCAGGCAGCAGCTATAGGGTGAAGAATGTCTCTCGAAGGGGGCTTTCTTCTCTTGTGCGTATATGCATAGGCCATTTGTGCATCTCATCCCGTACAATTAAGGGCAAGAGCCCAAGTCAAGCAGTTTCACTTGCAGCGTACATTCTAGAGGAACTTTCGGCAGAGTTCGCAAACAGTTCCTGACATTGCTGGTATCCTGCCTGAAGCTAAATGCGCAAAAGTGTGTTATTATCCGTTTCAGGAAGAAGGAAGCTTGTATGCACAAAATCGCAGCTATCTACGACATTCACGGCAACCTGCCCGCTCTGGAGGCGGTTTTGCAGGAGATTGAGCGGGAGCAGCCAGATTTGATCCTTGTGGGGGGAGATGTCGCCTCTGGCCCTCTGCCACGCCAAACCCTCGAACGCCTGATAATCCTTGGCGACCATGCCCGTTTTGTGCGTGGCAACGCTGACCGCGACCTCGTCAACCACTTTGATAGCCACTCCTCCGGCTCGCAACTATCCAAAGAGGGCAGCCTGCACAATGGCTGGGTTGCGAGCCAATTAGACCTTCGACATCGCGATTTCCTCGCGTCATTTGAGGAACAGTTCATCCTGACGATCGAGGGCCTGGGCACTGTCCTCTTCTGTCACGGCTCGCCCCGCAGCGATGAAGAAACCTTGACCGCTGCCACTCCGGATGAGCGTTTGAACGTGATCCTGGCTGATGTCTCTCAGGAGATCGTGGTTTGCGGGCACACACATATGCAGTTCGATCGCCACCATGGCGGGATACGCCTCATCAATGCCGGTAGCGTTGGTATGCCCTACGAAGGGCGACCCGGCGCCTATTGGGCGCTGCTGGGACCCACCATTGAACTGCGCCGCACTACCTACGATTTCCAGCAGGCAGCCTTCCTTGTTCGCAGAAGCGGCTATCTTGATGCTGAGGAGTTTGCCAGTGAAAACATCCTCAATCCACCCACAATAGCCGAAGCTACAGCTATCTTCGAGCGTGGGGCCTCCCAGCGGGGAGTCGATACTCCCGAGTAAAAGAGCCTTTTGTAAATGTTGGGAATCGGTCTGTCTTGAAACAGAGCCGCTAGCCTTGCAGAGAACATCATAAAAGAGCGGAGGAAAAGTAATGCGCATCGCTCTCATTTCCGATATTCACGGCAACTGCTTCGCGCTTGATGCTATTTTAGCTGATATTCATTCGCGCTCTATCGAGCAGATTGTTTGCTTAGGTGATGCTATTCAGGGAGGTCCGCAGCCAGCTGAAGTAGCCCAGCGCCTGCGTAAGCTGGCCTGTCCGGTGATTATGGGTAACGCTGATGCCTGGCTCCTCACTGGCCATGACACTCGTTCACATGAAGAGATATCTCCTCAACAGATAGCTGTCAAAGAGTGGTCCCTTGCGCAACTCTCAGCAACAGACCGCGCATTCATTGAGCAATTTCTCCCTTCGCTTGAAATTGCGCTGGAAGCTCCTAGAAAGTTACTCTGTTTTCATGGTTCCCCTCGCTCTTTTGATGATATTCTTCTGCCAGATACTTCTGAAGAGGCCTTTCAGAAATTACTTGGCGGCTTCGAGGCAACCTTGCTTGCAGGTGGGCACACGCATACGCAACAATGGCGCCGTCTCGGCAATGCCTGGTATGTGAATCCCGGCAGCGTTGGTCTGGCTTACCACTGGTTACTTGCCGAAACAGAGCTTCGCGCCGATCCCTGGGCCGAGTATGCTATTGTTACATCGGAAAGTGAACAGCTCGGCGTGGAGTTTCTCCATATCCCATTCGACGTTGAGCAACTTATCGAGATTATCAAAGCAAGTGGGAGGCCGTATCCCGATAGCGCCATAGCTCTGTACCGGCCGAAATATTGAATACCGTACATACCACGCTCAAGCGGTGGGCTGAGGAGCAGTTTGCCGGATTGGAAGAGAAGTCTCATGCTCGCACAGCAGTCAGAAAAGTTGACCTCAAGGCCGTGCAAGAAGTCAAAAAGCTCGCTGAGAATCCGCTGATCGGTGCGTATCGCGTGAGCGCTGCTCTCGAACAGATGGGCATTAAACTCTCCCGCGCAACCTGTGGCCGTCTTCTGGCTCTCAATCGCGGTCTCTATCACCTCCAAGTGCCGCGCAGGCCACGTCCAAGGGCAGAGATGCCATTTCGGGCAGCACGCAGGCAGGAAATATGGAGCGTGGATATTCGCTACCTGGATATGCACACGCTTTCGGGCGTGGAAATGGTGTACTGCATCTCGATCCTGGAGAATTTTTCGAGAGGTGTGACAAGAAATTCGTCACGAACACTATCTGAAGCAAAGGAGGAACTACCTTTGGTAAGGTTCAGGCCTTCCCCCAAAGACCTGATGGCTACAGGCGTAGCTTTCGGTTGAGCAGCCGAAGGTGAGAGAATTGCCTGGACAATGTGGACAAGAGGAGCTAGCTCTCGCTCCTAACTCGGTCTGCTAGCCAAAGATGCCACCGGGTTACGCAAGAAAGCTCTGTTTGACGGGTAGTTAAGTTTCACACGGTGAAAAGAGAGATGCCCCACAAGGGCTAGCCGTGAGTATGAGGGACGGTGTACTCGCGTGATACACCGGAACGCTGCTCTCTTGACAGCAAAGGACGAAACTACAGGGGTAGAAGCTAGTCTACTCATACGGCAGGCGAGATGTGCCTGTATTCGGCCTAGAGGAGCAACCCACAGGGTATCACAGAGTGCTCGTGATGAAACTTGTGAGAGATGATCTGTTCGCCTGACACAGAGACGTTTCGGGCTAGGGTAGCTGCACTTGAGGAACAGGTCATCAGTCAGAGCCATCATAGTACCCATGAAAGCCAGCTAATAACTGGACTGAGGGGAAGGGTGGCAGTTACCTCAGAAACCATGAGGGGCAATGAGAGGACTGGATAGGTATGTCCGATATCATCAAAGCTCAACAAGGTTTAGCTCGCAAAGCGCAAGCAGACAAGGGACATCGGTTTCGTGACCTGTATCACCTGCTCTGTAAACGAGAGTGGATTGAAGAAGCCCTCCGGCATGTCCTGAACAACGACGGCGGACATTCGCCCGGTGTTGATGGGATAAGCTGGAAAAGCTTCAATGATGCAGAGAAAAGTGATTTCGAGAACGAGAAATTCAGGGAGCAATTCATTGATGCATTACAAACTGAACTCAAAACTCGCACCTACCAACCAATGCCAGTCAGACGGGTTGAGATCCCAAAGCCAGGAACGAACAAAAAAAGACCGCTCGGGATTCCCACCGTGAAAGACCGAACGGTTCAGACCTTGCTCAAAATGGTTCTGGAGCCGATATGGGAAGCGGATTTCTACTACTTCTCCAATGGCTTTCGACCCGGACGCTGTACAATGGACTGCATCCAACCACTCTACAAACTCTGTGGAACCAGAACAGGCTACCGATGGGTGATTGAGGGAGACATACGAGCGTGCTTCGACAAAATCCCGCACGAACACCTCCTAAACGCGGTGGCACGGCGGATCGCGGATACTGGTATTCTCGCACTCATCCGGCGCTTTCTCAAAAGCGGCATCATGATTGAGAGAACGCTAGTGCCAAGCGAAGAAGGCACGCCCCAGGGCGGAATAGCGTCGCCTTTGTTGGCGAACATGTATCTGCACCGTTTCGATGAATGGTACAGCCAGCACTACGGCGTTCCCGACAAGCAAACGGACAAACGAGCCTACTTTGCCTGGCAGCGTCGTCGCTTTAAAGGCAAAGATCAAGCGGCTGTGCAGATGTTTCGCTACGCCGATGACTGGATACTGGTCATACGCGGAACAGAAGCACAGGCACAGGACATCAAGGAGGCATGCAAAACATTCCTCCGAGAGGAAATGGGATTGGAAGTGTCCGAAGAGAAAACCAAGATCACTCATATCGAAGATGGGTTTGACTTTTTGGGGTTTCGCATTTTTCGCTGCAACAAACCCTCAGATGGCCGTAAGGTTGGCGTCTTTATGCGCCCCACCGACAAAGGCTTGAAGGGGGTTCAAGCGAAGATCAAGGCCATGACCACAAGCAGTACCACCAACGATGACTACGCCAACAAGGTACAGGCCATCAATGCGGTCATTCGAGGATGGGCCACCTACTACCGGGCGGTCAACCCGACGGAAACCTTTCACAAACTCGATTGTTATGTCTGGCTCCGGCTCAGGAAATGGCTGGAGAAAAAGTATCGTATCGGGCCAAAAGAGGTGAGACGCCGGTACATGCCACATCAACCTGGGCCGAAAGGAGGCAGAGATGAATTTGCTGCTCAGGATGCAGAGGGAAAATGGGTCTGGCGCTATCGGGCGACACAAACCAAGCTCATTTACCATCGACCGTTCGTCAAGAGACATTGGCCTCATCCGTATCTGGAAAAGGTGAAGGTAGAACACTATATCCTGCCAACAATGAAAGATAAGTGGCAGGGAAACAAAGCCGCTCCTGAATACGAAGCCAACCGGCGAGAAGTACTCAAGAGAGCAAACGGTAGGTGTGAACGATGTGGGCGAGCAATGAAACTTGTCGTTCATCATCGCTATCGAGTCCAATGGAGGAAAACACCGAAGAACGCCGATCACCGACCAGAGACCATGGAAGCCCTGTGCCAGTCATGTCATGATAAAGAGCACAGAGCTGAAATGATTTACCGTCTGAAACAGATGCCCAAGAAAGCATGAGCATGCGAGTCAAAGGTGATGGAAAGCCCGGTGCCGCGACGAGTGGCACGCCGGGTTTGGGAGGGAGGGTGCAGGCTACGTGCCTCCCGCAAGGCAGGATTACGCGCTGTGCCCTTACCTCATTGGTCCTGGCTTCAGCTATTTCCCTCCGCCAGGACAACGAAGCCTTTTTTGCGGTCTTGTACGCAGCGATCCGCAAACACGGCGTTCCAGAGACCCTGGTCAGCGATAACGGCGGCGTGTTCATTTCTCATGCGACCAGGCGAGTATGTGAGCAGCTTGGGATCGAAAAGAAGGAGATCAAAAAAGGACGCTCCTATCAAAATTATATAGAAGCGGCCTTTGGTGTGCAAAGACGTATGGCCGACTGGAGCTTTGAAAAAGCACACACCTGGGAAGATTTGCTCGCAGCCCATGACAAGTGGATGATTGATTACAATTTCCAGCGGCGCATGGCCCATGAGCAGCAGCAGGATGGTTGTCATAGCCCCGCAGAAGCCCTCGGCTGGATCAAAGGAGTCCAGCCCGAACCAGCCCTCGTGCATCAAGCGTTTTCCGCAATCTGCGAAACGCGTCGGCTGAACAAAGCGGGTTATGCCAAATTTCGGAACTTTCTGCTCTACGGCGAGCGTGGCCTGGCTGGGGAGGTCGCACTGGTCAACATTTTTCAGGATCTCCTCACGCTAGAGTATGAGCAGGAAAAGCTCTCGCGCTACTCGGTTGAGTGGCAACCAGACGAGCGGCACCTCGCGAGAGTAGGGAATCCCCGCTACTATCAACATCCTTACCAGTCTCCTCAACAAGAACTCTGGGAGGCTGGTTCCGTCGAATGGTTTGTGATCATCCGCACTGCCCCACCTGCGCGCCGACAAAGGCGCAAGGGTCGTGTTTTGGTGGTGCAACCTCCATTGCCAATGGAAGAAGCACAGTAGGAGGGATCAAGCGACGAGCCTTCCAGATGCCATCTTCCAGCGGGTCACGCAACTGTTGAGCACATCTGCTGGAACTCCCGTCCACATCGCGAAGACGGAGCCCGTCACTGAGGGCTGGTCAGCCGAGTTCGGGATGTCCCCTTGGCCCTGGGTGACCCGATGCACCATTGAAGGCGATACCGGCGGGGTGCCGGGTTCGGTCATTGTCAAGGTGCGCCGTCCGGAGGTCCACAGACGCAGCGAGCCGGAGCGGCTCCACCACGAGCAGGCAGCACTGGAATTCTTGACATCGATCGGAAGTGCTGCCGGGCCACGTCTTCTCACCGCCGACAACGAGGCCGGGATTCTCGTTATGGAGGATCTTGGTATAGGCCCAGCCCTGGAGGATCTGCTCGTGGGGAGCGATACTTCGAGGGCTGAGCAGGGTCTCATCGCATTTGCTACGGCGTTGGGTCGGATGCATGCGACCACCGCTGGACATGCAGTGCAATACTACCAGTTGAGAAGCAGATATGGGCCGGTTGATCCCGCCTTTGATCGGATCAGCATCCTCGGCATTGACATTGAGGGGGCGTTTCGACAGCTTCAGGCGATCACCGCCTCCCGCCCATACTTACCTCCTGCTGTTAATGTCGAGAAAGATGTCGATGAGCTTCTTCGCGTCCTGTCTGAGCCTGGTCCATACCTCGCCTTCTCAAATGGAGACACCTGCCCAGCAAACTGCCGAATGTCAGACGATGGCCTGCAGTTTATCGACTTCGAGCACGCTTCCTTTCGCCATGCGTTGCTCGACGTTACCGCTCTACGCTTTCCATTCCCGGCTTGCCCGTGCTGGTCACGTCTGCCTGAGGAGGTTGGGCGAAGAGCTGAAGACGCCTACAGGAAGGAGATGGCTCGCTCCTACCCCGACGTACTCGATCACGCAAGTTACGCGCACGGGCTGACTGCGGCGTGCGCAGCCTGGACGATTATGCGCATGGTGCGGTTGCCCAAGCTGGAAAAGACCGATGAACCCCACCCAATGGGTTTCTCACGTCGGGGGCAACTCCTCGACACCATTACCACCACGGTGAACTGTTCGCAGCAATCCCACAGCTTGCAGCCCCTCGCCTGCTGGCTTGCATCCGTTAGCGGAGCCCTCCGTGCGCGCTGGCCACACCTCCCGTCAACTCAGCCTTTCTATCCAGCTTTCCGTTGAAGGCCCATTTTTCTCGCAAAGGATACTTTCAATATGTGTCAACACTCATGTGAGTCGGTGTCGCCCATGAATCCGCGCAACAGGCTGGACGCGTTTCATCGCGTCTCTAGTGGAGGGGGACTCATGGTGCCAGAGCCACCTCGACCCGATTATCGTGGTACACCGCGCCTGAACCCATATCCGCATCTCGGCCAGCAACTGTTGCATTGATGTTGGTCCCCTGCTCCAGATCCTTTGGCCAATATCCCTTGGTGGTGGCCACCACACCCGGTCGTACGCGATCAGTGATTTCCACGAACGCGATGAAGCTTCCGCGGTCATTAAAGATACGCGCCCGGTCTCCATCTCTTAGGCGCCGCTTCTCTGCATCAACCGGATGAAGGCTTACCTTTGGGGGACCAGCCTTACGCAGGAGGTCAGGTTTGTTAGCAAACATCGAGTTCAAGAAGAAATGCGAGGCAGTCGCCAACAAGACCAGAGGAAATTGCTGTGCTTGTACCTCACAGTTGGCCTCCAGGGGCGGAGTATAGCCGGGAAGAGGATCGTAGCCGTCGGCAGCCGCTTTTGCTGACAAAAACTCCAGTTTCCCCGAAGGAGTTGGGAACCCGTTGGCAAACGGAAGAAACGGTTGAGGGTAGTTGAGTCGGACCCACCCCTCGCGTTGGAGACGCTCAAGCGTGATACCCTTCATCGCCGGATGTTCCGATTGTAATACCTGCTGCGCCAGTTGTTCATCACTTTCATACAGGGCGGGCTCGTCCAGACCCATTGCGCGAGCGAGGCGCCGGAAGATCTCGGTGTGCGGCAGGCTCTCACCCGGAGCAGCAACGGCCGGAGTATTCCAGGCGAGATAGAGATGTCCGTAGCCATCATGCAGATCGGCGTGCTCGAGTTGCATGGTCGAAGGCAAGACGATATCGGCATACTTGACCGTATCGGTCGGAAACTGCTCGATCACCACGGTGAACACATCCTCGCGGCTGAGGCCTTGACGGATCTTGTGCTGTTCGGGAACACTGGCCAGGGGGTTGCTGGCGTAGACGATCAGGGCTTGAACTGGAGGATCCGATCGTTGGGTCAACTCCTCTCCCAGATGGGTCATGACCAGGGTGCGGACCGGTTGTTTGCGCAGGTCTTCGCGCCAGAGCGCCGCCAAATTCGCGGGGAAGGAGCCACCTGTCGAATACACCATCCCTCCTCCCACACATGCCCAATCCCCAGTTACCCCAGGAAGGCAGGTTAAGGTGCGCAGCGTCATCCCTCCTCCTGCATGCCGTTGCAGACCCATGGTAGCCCGAATGGCAGTCGGACGCGTCATAGCAATGCGCTCACCCAGCCTGACAATGGAACGCTCTTCGATTCCGGTGAGCGCGGCGACTCGCTCGGGCGGGAACTGGGCCAGGCGCTCCCGAAAATGCTGCCAGCCAAGGGTGTGTTCAGCTAGAAACGCTTGATCCTCTGCTCCCAGCGCCACGATTACATGCATCAGCCCAAGCGCAAGAGCGGCATCGGTCCCAGGCAGTGGGGCAAGATGTTCATCTGCTTGAGCAGCTGTTCTCGTGCGAAGTGGATCGATTGCGACAAGATAGGCCCCGGCACGCCGGGCAGCCAGGATAAACTTCCAGAGATGGTGATGGCTGGTCAGGACGTTGGTTCCCCATAACAGGATCAACTTGCTATACTGCAACGCCTCCGGGTCCATCCCTTGGCTGACGCCAAGGGTGTAGCTCGACCCCATACTCCCTGCCAGGGAACAGATGGCCCCGGCATTATGTTTGCTGGCGCCCAGAACGTTCCACAGGCGTGCCCCGGCAACGCCATTGACCCCTTGCAGGTATCCCATGGTTCCCGTTCCCTGGTACGGCCAGATAGCCTGGCCGCCGTAGGTGGCAATAATGTCCTTCAGGCGCGAGGCAATCGTATTCAGGGCCTCGTTCCAGCTGATGCGCTCAAAGCGGCCCTCGCCCTTCTTACCGATCCTGCGGAGCGGATAGAGCAAACGATCGGGAGCTGATGTGTGGGTGAGATAGCCGTTCACTTTGACACAGAGCGCCCCCTGGGTAAAGGGATGCTCAGGGTTTCCTCGCAGTTCAACCGCCTTGCCCTCCCGCACAGTGACGATCCAACTACACCCGTCGGGGCAGTCTAAAGGGCATGCCCCGTGGACACGTGAGCTGCACTCTTGCAGAGGATCGCCTGAAAGCGGAACTGGCAATGCTCTTTTCCCTCCAGCAGTTTGATGTATAGGTTCCATCACATTCTCCTGAATCGACTTCCGTCCAGCTTGGAGAAGAGTGTTCGCTTACTCATCGGGAAAGATATAGCGAGCAAATAATATGCTCCAAACCTGGACAAAATATCACAGGTGGCCGTTCGCAATTGAAGGCCGTGATGCTCCTCACTTTTTCGAGAAGGGCCAGTGTATGAGAAGCAGTGATTACAGTTCTACGACGGACCACTCCGAAACCACAGTGAGCCCGAGGGAGGCGAGGGTGGTGCGCTTGGCTTCGTCCAAGCGTCGGCATATCACGACCGTCTGAACGGCTCCTTGTTCCTTGGCAAGGTGGTTGACTTGGCGCAACAAGGAGGCTCCAACATGAGGCCAGGCTTCTGGCTGTTGCACCACAAAGTCATCAACGAGGCAGGTAAGCCCTCCAGGATCATAGACTGGCGGGGCCTCAATCAGCATGCCAATGATGAACCCATCGATGCTTCCGCTTTGCTCATGGACTAAGGCGATCACCCGCTCTTCAGCCAGCTGACGCTGAAAGTAGGGAAGCTGCTTCTCACGGGAATCCGTTGCTTTGTGATAAAACTTCAGACGGTAGCGCTCCTCGTCAATCTGTCGTTGCTGCTCAGAAAGCTCGACCATGGCAGAGACATCCTCTGCCTGCGCCAGGCGAATAGAACTTTCCACGTAGCCTCCCTTCACGCTCGAGAAAGTGGTATTTTCTCCTAGACATATGTATGAATCCTACGTTGGAAATACGCCTCGAAGTCTGGGTGAGCAGGTTGGCTTAAAATGGCCTCGACCCAGGCCTGCCGCTCAAACCAGCAGACAGCAAGTTCCCAAACACAAAAGCCGGCCCCTGGCGGCCAGTTGTACTGCAGCTGACCGTCGGGCCCTTTCAAGGCTCCATAGACATGATGTTGTACAACCCCTCCCGATGTCCACCAATCTACCAGGACAAAATCGGCATCTCTGCCTTCATGCACCACCAGATAAGCCGCTCCATAGCGATCATCTGCGACAGCGGGCAGAGGGAGGCGCTGCTCAGCAATGCGTTTTGCTGCTTGCACCAGCTCGACTGAGGGAGAGTCTGCGTGTGCAGCAAGTCCATTCACTTTGACGCGCCACCCCTGCCATTCCCACAATTCGAGAAAGCGCGCGGAGCGTGGTTGATAGGCTGGATCGCTGAAAACCATCGAAGGCTCTCCTCCTCTGGACACTGATAATCATGCTGGTTCCTTCCATCCTCGAACACCGAGCAGGCAAGTATCTCCATCCCTCCATGGTATTATAGGACTGCAAAAATGGACTATTGAGCAGGACCATATTCTTGCAGTCGAAAAGGACCATTCTGCCACATAGGAGTAAACCTGCTCATCTTATTTTGCCCGTTTCTAGCATACGGGATGGAATGCACAACTGACCTGTGGATGTTCGTTCAAGAACTATAGAGAGGAGGAGAACAGGCAAACAGCCTTTGCCAACGTTGCACCCTCTCCTCACCTATCCTCAAGCCCTCTTAAACACCTTGAGCAAATGATACCGTTTCTGCTTCAAATACAAGTAGAGAGCTATACTTATTTCTGCTTTGCCTCGTCTTGTCTACAAGCGGATTTCCCTAAATCTGCCAAGCAGGCCGCAATCCAGCGATGGTCTCCTTCCAGGTACCGTTCAAAGATCCCCAGCGCGTGCCGCAACAATGCTTCGGCTTGTATGTCCCTTCCCTGCGCCTGTGAGAGATTTCCCATGCGCCTCAGGCAGGTCGCCGTCCAGGGGTGGTCCGGTCCCAGGTGCTGTTCGCAAATCCTCAAGGCACGCTGCAACACTGCCTCCGCCTGGGCATATTGCTTCTGCTCTCGATACAGCTCTCCCAGATTCATCAGGCAGGTCGCCGTTTGCGGATGGTCTGGTCCCAACTGCTGTTCGCAGATCGCCAGCGCTCGATCCAACTGCAGCACAGCTTGCTGGTAATGTCCCTGCCGCATAAGAGCATACCCGATATCGTTGAGGATCTCGGCAGTGAGGGGGTGGGTGGGTCCGAGCTGCTGCTGCCGGATGCGCAAGGAACGCTGATCCAATACTTCCATCTGGGCAATCTCTCCCAGATTCCAATAAAGCCCTGCCAGGTGATTCAAGGTGGTTGCCACCTCAGGATGCTCTGGTCCCAGTTGCTGCTCTTGCTGGGCGAGCGCCTGCTCCAGTACCTCCCTAGCCTCTTCATTGCGCCCCCGTTCTCGCAGGTAAATCCCCATTTTCTGCAACAGACGTGCTGCCTCTGGGAAGCTGAGGCCCGCCTCTTCAATGAGCAACCGACAGACCTGGGCCTGTGGGAGATAACGCTCACACACCGACCAGGTGGAAAACTCCACCTGGGGAAAGGCTGCGTTGACGACGCGTACTGCGCGTTCACTCCACCGCTGGACGGCCACAGGATTCAACTGATCTTTGAGCAGGATTTGGGTCAGCCGATGAAGAGAAAGTGTTCGGGCTTCTCCCTGCCGCTGGATGAGGGAGAAGGAGCGCAACACGGCAATTGCCTCATCCAGTTGGTAGGGATCAGCCGCGACCGGCTGCAGCACGGACCCGAGCGAAGAAGATCCAACTGCCATCAGCTCTTCGGGAATGGCATCAGGAGCTAAGAATGCGCACAGGCAGAGCAGTTCAGCCGCTGCGGGATGGACCTGTTTCACTCGGTCATAGGTCAGGCTGAACGTGGCCGCCACAGAGGCAGGATGATCCCCCAAGGGCTTGCCACGTCGAGCGAGGAGCTCCCGACGGTGGTTCTCGTAGGAACGCAGATAAGCAGCCAGGCCACAGCCTGTTTCCTCTATATAAGCTCCGACCTGGTCTAGCGCTAAGGGGAGCCCATCCATCAGAGCGATGAGTTCTTGTGCTGCGGCATACTCAGCGGAGGGGTCCTGCTTGAAGTGATCCAGTTGTTCCCGCGGCAGCGCCAGCCCAAAGACTTTGGTGCGTTGGAGCAAGAACAGAAGGCTCTCTTCGGGCGTGAGCGGAAGGAGTTCGATCCCTTGAACCAGGCTCCCCAATGCAGGGCCTCGCGTCGTAAGGAGAGTTGCACCTTGCTGTGTCCAGGGCAGGAGGCGTTGCAGCAGGTCTATATCTTCTATGTTATCCCAGATCACCAGCCAGTCGCTGTGATGGCTGAGCCATCGTTGGACGGCTGCTACCAACTGCCGCTGGTCTCTTTCTCGTGTCTCTGGGAGTTGCAGGAGTTCGGCGATCCGCACAAAACTGGCTACGATCGTCTCTAAGGTCTCCGCCTCTATCCACAAGATGGCAGCATACTCTGGGGAATAGCGATAGGCATATTCAACAGCCATTTGGGTCTTGCCGATTCCTGCCAGGCCATATAACGCATAGGACGTATACATGGAGCCCCCTTGCGGGTGCAAGTGTGCGTGCAGTTTCTGGAAGAGTTCTTCGCGCCCCACAAAGAGAGGATCGCGAGCGTAGGGAACACTCCAGTAGGGTGCAAGAGCAGTCAGACTGGCTTCCAAAAGCTGGCGGGTCTCGACCTCATTCGCATGCATCTGTCGAGCCAGTTCGAGCACGATCCCTTTGCTTGCAGGAAGGTAATCTCCGCGTTCCCAAAAGCCGATCGTATTGCGATGCACCCCCAATTTCGCAGCCAGCTCCTGTTGGGTCAGATGTTTCTGTTTCCGAAGCGTCTGGAGGGTTTCACCAAATGAGGAAAGGGTCAGACTCTTCATACCTATCTCCCAGTTTGTTTGCACGAAAATGCCCAGGTGAGTTGTGCACCACCTCGTTTATGATGAAGAACAAGACAACGAGCGGGGTTATTCCAGCGTAAGGGAAGCAACAATCCTGCCTTGTGGCCCTGAAAGAGTTGTGGGTATGACAACACCTGAGAGCCATGAATACCAGGCGGGAACACCATCCTTGTTGCGAGCCATCAACCAACGTCGCGTGCTCAGCTGGTGTGCGCAACCAGGCTCTCTAAGCCAACGGTCTCGCTGGCGCTGGCCAGTCTCAAGGAGGTGGGTCTTGTTCGAGCCGTGGTGCAGTCGATAGCAAGCAGGGGAGGGCACATAGCCATCCTGTACGAGCCGAATCCAGATGCCGGGTACGTGGTTGGCGTTGATGTTGGCCGCGGCTTGGTACGCGCCGCGGCGGCCAACCTTGCCGGTCACCTGCTCGCGCGCACTGATAAGCCAAACGATACCCAGGGCGCATCCGAACTCGCCGCATTCACCAATCATCTGGCTCGTGATGTGGTCGAGCAGGCTCGCCTGTCCTGGTCGCAGGGAATGCACGCCGTCATTGAGTACACCCGGCGTTTTCGATGAGCAAAGCAAGCGCATGCTGTTCGCATCAAACCTGCCTGAGTGGGGACGATACAGCCTGGTCCTGGTGAGCAAGTTGCAAGCCGTGTTTGGTCTGAATCTTTCGGTAGAAAATGATGCGAACCTTGCCACATTAGGTGAGCGTTCATGCGGCTGGGCTGGGGGCAAGCGCCAGTACCTTCGTGTATCTCACCTTAAGGACAGACGTAGGCATGGGGATTGTCATCAACAATATGCTCTACCGAGGAGCGCACGGGGCGGCAGGTGAGATCGGGTTCTTCCTTACATGCTGTTGGATTGCCAGTGCTGTTGGTACTCGTGACCAGTGAGGATGTGACGCAAGGGAAACCCGATCCAGAAGGATATCTCAAAGCAGCAAGCCACTCTAACTCTCGAAGCTGGATGAACCAGTAGGATCTGAAAACATCTCGTGAAAGGAAAAAGACATGACAACCACTTCCACTCGTCCAACACCAAAGGCCCGGTTTGCGATCCGCAAGCTGCTGTGGGTTTGGCCGCTGACCATTATTGTTGTAGCGCTTGCCAATCTCCTTGTGCGTACTCTCGTGATCAGCTTCTTCGGTGTTTCTGACAGCTTTTTGTACTTGCAGGTGCCCTTTATCATCAGCAGTACCGTCGTCTTCTTGTTGTTGGCCCTGCTCGCATTTGCCCTGGTCGGACGCTTTACACGCCGTCCCGTTCGGATCTTTCGGATCGTGGCAGTCGTCGCTTTATTCGTCTCGTTTCTTAATCCCTGTGCTGGCTACTTGGGACATCCGTTCAGGAAATCGGCCTGTTGTGGACGATGAAGGAGGCTTGCTTGCCAAAGCCCGTGAGATGCGCATACAATCAACACGGTCCATTCTGCGTATGCGCTCCGACCATGCGCCTATTTTCACAAAGAAGAGGTTCTGTTTGTGCGCTTTGCGTTTCCCTCAATCAAGCAACACATCTCTTTCTGCTTTCATACGCTTCACGAACAGGTTTTGCGGTGGATGAAGCCACCAACGACCTCCCTCGTGGTTGGTACACTCGCCGATCTGACCAGAGGCAAAGCCGAACTGCTGGCGGAAAACGCGCTGCTGCGGCAACAACTCATCATCTTGCGCCGACAGATCAAGCGACCGGTGTACAAAAAGACGGACCGGCTTCGCCTGGTGCTCCTGGCGAGGATGGTCTGGACCTGGAAACAGGCGCTCGTCCTGGTCCAGCCAGAGACCCTTCTACGCTGGCACCGGGAGCTTTTCCGCGTGTTTTGGAAGCACAAATCCAAGGTGCACTCAAGAAAGTCGAGGATTTCGCCCGAGACCATTAGCTTGATCAAGGAACTGGCAGCCAACAATCGGCTCTGGGGAGCAGAGCGTATCTGTGGCGAGTTACTTAAGCTGGATATTCGGGTCAGTAAACGCACGATTCAGAAGTATATGAGGTATGTTCGCCCAAAACATGCCCGTGGACAGAACTGGAAAACGTTTCTCCGCAATCATGCAGCAGAAGTGTGGGCCTGTGATTTTTTGCAGATGACCGATCTCTTCTTTCGTCCACTTTTCGCCTTCTTCATTATCGAGCTGAAGTCGCGGAAGGTGATTCACATGAATGTGACACGATCGCCGACCGATCCCTGGGTTGCGCAACAACTGCGAGAAGCAACTCCCTATGGATATACGCCAAAATATCTGATCCGGGATAATGACCGCAAATTCGGGCCGAGTTTTGCGCGCGTGGCCACAACAAGTGACATCAAAGTCCTTCGCACGCCCTATCGGACGCCCCAAGCAAACGCCGTGTGCGAACGCTTTTTGGGGAGCGTGAGACGAGAATGCCTGGATCATTTCCTGATCTTCCAGGAGAAGCAGCTGTACCGCCTTCTCAAAGCCTACATCGTCTACTTCAATCAGGCCCGACCGCATCAAGGGCTTGGGCAGCGGATTCCCGATCCGCCAGTGCCTGCTCCTCTACCACTGAACCAGGTCATCGCCACTCCCGTGTTGGGCGGGTTACATCATGATTACCGAAAAACAGCATAACTCTTGGAAAGTGCGCACCTCAAGAGCAAAGAAAATCGCGCAGCGAAACTCCATAGGTATGTCAAGCTGAAAGCGCATGGGTTGTTCTCTGTCAGTTTTCCTTCGACGAACTAAGATGAGACCCCTTTCTTTTGCCTACGCTGAGGGATCTGGATGCCTGTTCAGTGAGCGTTGGCTTGGCTGTTCTGAACATTCCTTTAGTAGAGATGCTTCTCTTTGTGCCGGTGAGAGAAATAGAGGAACATACAGGTCTATGTCTCCGATTTCCTGAACGGACGTCCCAAGTAGCCAGCACAGGGCTGCCCACCGGCGTTCGGTAAGCGGCGTTTGCTCTTCGGCGTTGGGATCACCTAATCCCGGCGCAGTTTGGTCGGCGTTTGTTCGCCGGCGCTCATGGATTTTGTTCTTTGGAGTTCGTTTAACCAGGGCGGCCAATTTCAAATCGGCTCGTGAGTACACCGGCCTTGGCAGCCAAGCACCGCCATCGTGGAAAACCGCGAGACCCGTACCCGCAGCTCTTTGCAGGGAGCCAGTTGCGCGGCTGGCAACGGACGCAAGCTGGCACGCTCAGCCGTAAAAAGAGCGGCCCGTGTCAGATTGCGGTTGTAGACCAGTACTTGCAAAAAGTGGTCGTAATCAGGGCGTGAGGCGAAGTCTCGACTCCCCCGTGCCCGTAAGGCTTGATCCACCGCCTCGCTTCCAGCGATGATGGGATTGCTCGACATCCCCATTTTCATGAGCTACCCCAGTGTTGTTCCAGGTGGGCTGCATGCCGTAGTGTGCCATGAGAGCCTGGTAACGCAGCGTCCAGTCTTCTTTCTCCTCTTTGCGCAACTGCCGTACAGCTGCACTCAAATGGGAAGTCGGGGTGCTGCTCTGGTACACCACCGATCTGCCACACGGCTTTTTCGACGCCTTCGGCCAGCGCCTCAAACGTCTCACTAAAGCAGATGCTGGCTACTTCCACGTTCGAGTAGGTCAGCACGAAATGATAGACCAGATGGGG
>WNGQ01003299.1_pt1 | contig 28961 bp, 31 predicted proteins | sample 5407661 | NCBI WGS metagenome assembly WNGQ01 (sample SAMN13153382, study PRJNA577476) | soil metagenome | isolation source: 60 cm soil or saprolite under Garry oak tree replicate 2 | place: USA:California | collected 2016-06-15 | reverse complement strand
TCGTGGCGGCCGCAGGCTTCGCCCGTGACATCTCCGAGCAGCGCCGCGCGACCGGCCTGGTCACCGGGTTCGCCGACTTCAGCGCGCACGACTTCAAGACGCCCATGCAGCACATACTCTGGGACAGCCAGTCGGCGCTTGACTCCATCGGACCGGGCGGCCCCGACCGGGTGCGGGCGCTGCTCGAGCGGATCATCGCCAAGGCGCGGTGGATGCAGAGCCGCACCGAGGGCCTGCAGGTCGCCGCGGGCCTCACGCAGGGCAAGCCCGCGCCGCGCGAGAAGGTGTCGTCGCAGAAGGCCTTCGACGAGGCACACCGGATGCTGGCCGACGTCGACCAGCTGGTCGAGCGGGCCACGGTCACCAGCGAGCCGCTCCCCAAGGTCGTCTCCAACGAGGTGCTGCTCGGGTTCTTGTTCCAGAACCTGCTGCAGAACGCCTGCAAGTACGGGCGGGTGGGCGTGCCGGTGACGGTGCACATCTCGGCCAGCCGGATCGAGGGCGCCTGGCAGTTCTCGGTCAAGGACAACGGCCGCGGGATCTCGCACGGCAAGCTCCGCTCGATCTTCGAGCCGTACATCCGCGGCGAGAACGTCGGAGCTGACGAACCCGGATACGGTATCGGATTGCATTTCTGCCGCACAATAGTGGAAAAGTGGCATCGGGGACGAATATGGGCCGAGTCTGAGTCGGGTCAAGAGCCTGGATCGACGTTCAAATTCACAATCCCACACCAACGGGCAGGAAATGGCTAACGAACTCTCGCGGTCGGTTCTGGTTGTCGAAGACGATCAGATAGATACCGAGTACATATCCAAGACGCTCACCGAACTCGACATCCCGTTCGAGGTTGCCGCGCGTTCGTATGAGGCGATCTCGCTGCTGAAGCGGGACGACGCACCCAGGCCCGCCCTGGTGCTGCTGGACTGGAAGATCTCTGGCGGCGGGGCGTCGGTGCTCAGGGCGGTGCGCCAGGACCCGGCCCTGGCCGCCACGCCGGTGGTGATCCTTTCTCGCTCCACGGCTCGCGATGACGTGCGCGCGGCGCTGTCCGGGCACGCGAATGCCTTCGTCGCCAAGGCACCGGAGTTGCGGGACTTCCAGGATCACGTCACCGCGATCTGTGAGTTCTTCCTCAATATCGCGCAACCACCGCCAATGCCTGATACTGAATAATGTGCCTGGCTTCCGCCGGCGCACGACCGCCGGCGGAGGCGCGGGGCGATGACCACTGTCGCGATTGTGGACGACGACCGGCTGGTCTGCGAGCACATGCAGGAACGGCTTGACCGCAGCGAGGACATGCGGTGCGTGGGCGTCGCTCATGCCCCGGGTGTCGCGCGCGAGATGGTGAGCAGGACGCGGCCCGACCTCATCGTGCTCGACATCATCCTGGCCGACGTCCGTGACCCGATAGAACTGGCCGAAGACCTGGTCACCCGCAGCCCGCGATCCCGCATCGTCGTCTGCACCACCTGGTCGGACAACGTCAAGCTCGATCACGAGGTCGAGTTCCGCCAGAAGGTCAGGGCCTCACGCAGCGGGGTGATCAGCTGGGTCAGCAAGGGCCGTGGCATCAACGAGGTCATCGAGGAACTGCGCCGCGCCGCGCGCTGGAACGCTCACCCGGACGGGCCGAGCCCGCTCGAGCAGGCGCTCGGCGTGTACTTAAGGACAACGGGAGCCTCGTTCGTCGAGGGCCCGTTCCGCGAGGTTGACCCGGACCTGACGCCGACCGAGGCGCGGATCGCGACCTTCGTCGCGCGCGGCCTCGAGGCGGACATGACCGTCGAAGAGGTGGCCAGGGCGACCCGGATGGTCCTGGGGACCATCCGGGGCCACCTGAAGAGCGTCTACGCCAAATGGCAGGTGCACGGCCAGGCGGCGTTCGTGGCCGAGGCGCGCCGCCGGGGACTGCTGAGCGACGAGGACCCGCTCTAGCCCGCGTGCGGCGGACCGGAGATAACCTGCAGGTCGGCCGTGTCCCGCCACCTCTCGCGCGCGGGCGCCGACGGCAGGTCGCGGCCGTTTCTCCTGATCACGTCGAGGGTGACGAGCTGTGCGTATCGTTCGCTGCGGGTCACCAGGACGTCCTGCGCCCAGCAGGATACCGCCAGCATGTGCCGTGCGGCCTCGAAGTCCTGGGCGCTGATCCCGGAGCGGCACCAGACGCGCACTCGCTCGCCGAACGGCTCGCAGGTCGTGAGCACGATGAACGGCAGCCGCCCGCTTCTGGTGTGGATCCAGGCCTGCGCGCACCCGCTGCGTATCCGGTGCGGAGTGATGACGCACCAGGCATGGGCCATCGCGATCCGCCGGCTCTCCGGTATGGCGACGATGCCGATCGCCAGCCCGGCCGCCGCGGTGATCGTCCAGATCAGGCCGATCGCCGACGTCGTCGCGAGCACGGCGAACGTCATCGCGACCACGCCACCGATCTCGTACCGCCACCGCCACGCCAGGACCAGCGGGTTTGGCCTGGCGACGGTGCTGAGCGCGTACTCCAGGCTGGCGCGCGCCTGCCTGGTACCACGCATGCGCTGCTCGCTCATCGTCATCTCCCCACCAGGCCGGGCTGCCTGCCAGCGGTCACCCGGCCGTCGACCGGGCAGCGCCAGCACGGCAGGTCGTTGGCGTCCATGGCGTCGCCGCAGGCCGGGCAGCGGCTCAGCCGGTCGAACCTCGGATCGTGGTACGTCCGGCCTAGCCCGCCCCGCCTGACTTCGATCGTCCATCCGTTGTGCCTGGCGAACGTGTCGTCCTTCGCGAACGCCGCCTCGCCCGCTACGCGGATCCTCCTGGCCAGGTCGCTTGCCAACGCTCTGATCGTCATTGACCTCACCGCCTTGTACTGCCTGCCCTGAACCCCCCAGGGCCGGTATCAGTACTGCACCAGAACGGCGTGGGCCGCGCCCACTCGCGGAAGCGATTTACCTGTACCCCCAGATTTGGGGACATCGCGTCCTAGGGGTCCGCGGCCTCTCCGCCATTCTGCTGCTCGGCCAGGAACCGTTCGAACTGCGCGCCGAGTTCGTCCGCGGTCGGCATGTTCTCGGCCTGCCCGGCCAGCAGGTCCTGGCGGCCCGTGTTGAAGGCGTCGTACTGTTCCTCGAGCGACCTGACGACCTCGGTGACCTCTTCCGAGCCCTCCACCTGCCTGGCGATCTCGGCGTCGGTGAGCTGGGCCGCTTCCCGCAGCGCGTCGCCCGGCAGGTCCAGCCCGGTCACCCCCTCGACCGCGGTCAGCAAGGTGATCGCCGCGGCCGGGTAGGACGCGTGGGCCAGGTAGTGCGGCACGTGCACGGCGAACCCTACCGCCGCCTTGCCCGCCTCGCCCAGCCGGAACTCGACCAGCGCCGAGGCGCTGCCCGGCACCTGGAGCCGGTCGACCAGCGGCTGATAACCGTCGATCAGGTCGGGCTGGGTGGCATGCCCGGTGACGCCGAGCGGCCTGGTGTGCGGCACTCCCATAGGGATGCCGTGGAAGCTCACCATGAGCCTGACCTTCAGCCTGGCCGACAGCGCGAGCACCGCGGCGGTGAACGCCTCCCAGTCGCGGTCCGGCTCCAGCCCGTTCAGGAGCAGGAACGGCGTTCCCGCCGCGTCGCTGAGCCGGTGCACGGTGATCTCCGGTGCGTCCACGCTCTCCCAGTGATCCTTGGTGAAGACCATGGCGGGCCGGCGGGACCGGTAGTCGATCAGCGAGTCGACGTCGAACCTGGCGACCTCGGAATGGTCGAGCGTGGAGAGCAGGTGCGCGGTCAGCTGCCGCCCGGCGGCCCCGGCGTCGACGAACCCGTCGAGGTAGTAGAGCATGACCAGATCGGACTCCAGGTCGGCCGCGTCCGGGCTCACCTGGTACAGGTCTGCTGGATCACGCGGCACGTCGGCAGCCTCCTCAGCCAATGGTTAGTACCAGTCTTACCAACGTTCCGGCGCGGAACGTCCATCCGGACAGCAAATCTTGGCTGCCGCCGGCCTAGGGGCTGGCCTGCTCGCCCGCCGCAGGGCGGCCTTGTACTCCTGCCACCTGGCCAGGACCCGGGCAGCTCGGCGCCGACAAACTCGAAGTACTGGACCGAGTCGGCCATCCTGGTGCCCGCCGGCGTGTCCCGGCCGACCAGGTCGATCCCCTCCCTGAGCACCGCGGTCCAGTGTGCCATCAGCCGGTCGCGGCCGGTGACGACCTCGTCCCAGACGTTGTCGGGTATCCGGTAGTTGTGGCGGCGGGAGCCCGGCTCGCCCTCCCTGCTGGCTGCTCGGCAGCGGTCAGGTCAAGCGGATCGTCGTCAGGCTCGCCGGGGGCCAGGCCGCGATCAGCAACGCCTATCTGGCCGCGATCCTGAGCTCTTCAGCGGCCTGATCGCCGCTCGTGATCCTGGTCGCGACCGGCCTGGGCGCCGGTCTGGGTACACGTACCGCAGCGGCGGAGGCGGCGCCGAGATCGCCAGGCTGGCCGGCGCCGGGCTGGCCCAGGCGCCGGCCGCGCTCGTGGTCGGCGGGATCGCCGCGGCGCTGTTCGGCCTCGCACCACGGGCCAGCGTGGCCGGCGGCTGGTCCGCGCTCGGCGTTGCCGTCCTGATGCTGCTGCTCGGAGCGACGCTCCAGCTCTCGCACTGGGTGCTCGACATCTCGCCGTTCCAGCACCTGCCGAAGCTGCCGGGGGGCGCGGTCAGCGCGACTCCGCTGGTGTCGCTGAGCGTGATCGCACTGGCGCTCGGCGCGGCCGGGCTGGCCGGCCTGCGCCGCCGCGACATCGGCTAGCCCTGGGCCGGTCGCGGCCCGGGCTAGCCGGCGCGGACCCGGCTAGCCGGCGCGGCCCCGGCGAAGTCGGCGAGCTACCGGGCAAAATTCGTGAAAGGTATAATGAGCTAGTGAGTGCTGGCGGGCTCGGTCGCTCCCGGCGGATGCTCGTGCTCGCGATCTGCTGCATGAGCCTGTTCATCGTCGGGCTGGACGTGACGGTCGTTAATGTCGCGCTGCCGTCGATCCAGCACGAGCTGCACGCCACGGTCTCCGGGTTGCAATGGGTCATCGCCTCGTACGCGCTGGTGATCGCGAGCCTGCTGATGCTGGCGGGCTCGACCGCCGACCGGGTCGGCCGCCGTCGCACGTTCCAGGTCGGGCTCGCGCTGTTCACTCTCGGGTCGCTGCTGTGCAGCCTGGCGCCCAGCCTCGCCGCGCTGGTCGCGTTCCGGATGGTGCAGGCGGTCGGCGGCTCGATGCTGAACCCGGTCGCCATGTCGATCATCACGAACACGTTCACCGAGCGGACCGAGCGAGCCAGGGCGATCGGGATCTGGGGCGGCGTCGTGGGCCTGAGCATGGCGCTGGGCCCGGTCGTCGGCGGGCTGCTGGTCAGCTCGGTCGGCTGGCGCAGCATCTTCTGGGTCAACATCCCGGTGGGGATCACCGCGATCATCCTGACGGCCCTGTTCGTGCCCGAGTCGAAGGCGCCGCGGGCGCGCCGGTTCGACGCGGTCGGCCAGGTGCTGGTGATGGTCACCCTGGCGACCCTGGTCTACGGGATCATTGAGGGCCCGGTCAGGGGCTGGACCGCGCCGGTGATCATCGGCTGCTTCGCGGCCGCGGCGGTCGCCGGGGCCGGGTTCGCCGCCTACGAGAGCCGTGCCCGCGAGCCGTTGCTCGATGTCAGGTTCTTCCGCAGCGCGCCGTTCTCCGGCGCGACGGTGATCGCGGTGTCGGCGTTCGCCGGGCTCGGCGGGTTCCTGCTGCTGTCCACGATCTACCTGCAGGACGTCCGGGGCCTGTCTGCCCTGCACGCGGGGTTGTATATGCTGCCGATGGCGGCGATGACGGCGATCTGGAGCCCGCTGTCCGGCCGGATCGTCGGATCGCGCGGGCCGAGGCTGCCGCTGGCCGGCGCGGGGATCGCGCTCACGGTCAGCGCGATCACGCTGACCAGGCTCACGGCCAGCACGTCTACGGCCAGCCTGGTCGTCAGCTACCTGATCTTCGGCCTCGGCTTCGGGCTGGTCAACGCGCCGATCACGAACACGGCGATGTCCGGCATGCCGAGGACGCAGGCCGGCGTCGCCGCCGCGGTCGCCTCGACAAGCAGGCAGGTGGGCTCCTCGCTCGGCGTGGCCGTGATCGGCTCGGCGGTGGTCTCGGCGATGGCCGGCCCGATCAAGACCGGGTTCGTCCCGGCCAGTCACGTCGGCTGGTGGCTGATCGCTGGGTGCGGCATCGCCGTGCTGGCGGTCGGCGTGGTCACGACCGGGGCGTGGGCCAGGCACACCGCGGAACTGGTCGCCGCGGACTTCCGGCCCGGCGAGCCCGGAACCGGCACGGAGTTCGAGCCGGCCGCGTGAGACCAGGCGAATGGCCGCACCGCGCCGGTGGTCTGCGTTGAAGCCAAGGGCGTCCTGGCCAACCCGGCGCGTGGGCCGCGGGAATCGTTCATCCTGCGGAGATCGTTGTCTGTCCGTAACATGGCAGCCATGGGTAGCCATCGCGCTCTGCGGTCAGAAGTCCGGCCCGCCCGCGTGAACTCGGCTCGCCGTGCAGCCCCAAGCGTCGGTAACCGTCCGTTCGCCGCTGAGCGCGAGCGCTGGCCGGGCTTGGCCGGCACCCGGAGAGGCCTGCGCCCTGTGCGTCGTCACAAGCTGGTCGCGCTCGGCATCGGCGTCGTCGTGGCCCTCGCCGCCGGCATCACGTTCGCGGCGACCGCCGCGGCGCGCCATGCGGCGTCCGGCGGGAACGTGACCCCGGCCACGACGACCGCGCGTCAGGCCACGGGAGCCGGGCACGGCACCGGCAGCGCGGCCGGTCAGGACGGGCACGGCGTGCCTGGCGACCCCGCGGCCGGGCGGATGGCCGCGGTATCGCCCGCCATCGGACTGCGTCCCGGTGCCGTCTCGCCGAGCGCGGCCGGGCTCGCCGCGGCCCAGGCCGTGCTGCCGAAGCTCACCGTGGCTCAGCTGGCCGGCCAGCGCGTGATCTACAGCTACACCGGCCTCACCCCGCCGGCCGGCCTGCTCAAGCTGATCAGGCACGGCGAGGTAGCCGGGATCATCTTCTTCTCCGGCAACGTCGGCACCAGGGCGCACCTCGCGACGGTCGTCAAGGAGCTCCAGCGCGCCAACGCCAGCTCTGGCAACCCGGTGCGCCAGCCGCTGCTGCTCATGACGGACCAGGAGGGCGGCCAGGTCAAGAGGCTGCCGGGGGAGCCGATCTTGTCGCCGAAGCAGATCGGCGAGTCCGCTCACCCGTGGGCCGAGGCGACCAGAGAGGGCGGCCTGGGCGCGGACAACCTGCGCGGTGTCGGCCTCAATGTCAACCTCGCGCCCGTGCTCGACGTGTATCGCACCGCGGGGAACTTCATCGACGAGTTCGGCCGCTCGTTCAGCAGCGACCCGGCCAAGGTGTCCAAGCTGGGCCAGCTCTTCGCGACCGCCGAGCAGCAGCATGGCGTGGCCGGCACGGTAAAGCACTTCCCCGGGCTCGGCGCGGCGACGCGTACCCAGAACACCGACGAGCGCCCGGTCACGCTGACTGTGCCGCTCGACAAGCTCAGGTCGGTGGACGAGCGCCCGTACAAGGCGGCGGTTGCCGCCAAGGTCAAGCTGGCCATGGTGTCCTGGGCGGGCTACCCGGCGCTGGACGGCAAGCGCCCGGCGGGCCTGTCAGCCAAGATCGTGCGGGGTGAGCTGCGGAAGCGGCTCGGTTTCGCCGGCGTCACGATCACTGACGCGCTCGAGGCCGGCGCGCTGAAGAACTTCGGCACAACCGCGAACCGGGCCAAGGTGGCCGCCAGGGCCGGCATGGACCTGGTGCTGTGCGCGGAGCAGCACTACGTCCAGGGCAACACGGCGAAGAACGCGCTGCGCAGCGCCTACCTGCTGGCCGGCCCGGCGGCTCAGGCGGCCTTCGAGGCCGCCGTCGAGCGGGTCATCGCGCTGCGCGCCACGCTGCCGCGCGGCTAGGCCGCGGGCGGCGCGGGGCCGCGGGCGGCGCGGGGCCGCGGGCGGCGCGGGGCCGCGGGCGGCGCGGGAGTTCAGGTCCCGGTGTCCTTGGCCACGAGGGTGCCGGTCGTCGCGGTCAGGTCGGCGAGAAGGCCGGTCAGCTTCACGGTCAGCTCACCCGGGCGCCCGTCGGCGATCACCCGGCCGTCGATCCTGCTGACCGGCGCGATCCCGCCCATCGTGCCGGTGACGAACACCTCGTCCGCCGTGTAGAGCTGGACCGGCGACAGATCCCCGACGGCACACTCGATCCCGGCACCCTTGGCGAGGTCGAGCACCGCTCCGCGGGTGATCCCTTCCGGGCAGGCGGCGGCCGACGGCGTCGCGAGCGCTCCGGCCGTCACGCAGAACACGTTGGTCGCGTTGGTCTCGGCCACGAACCCGCGCTGGTCGAGCATCAGCGCGTCGTCGGCGCCGGCCACGTTCGCCTCGATCTTGGCCAGGATCGACGGCAGCAGGTTGGCGTGGTGGATCTTGGGGTCCAGGCAGTCCGGCGGCGGCCGCCTGATGCTCGACGTGACCAGCGTGATCCCGGTCGTCTCGTAGACCGGCGGCTTGTACTCGGGCAGCACGATCAGCGTCGGGCCTGACTGGTTCAGCCGGGGGTCCATCCCGCTGGTGATCTTCACCCCGCGGGTGAGCGTCAGCCTGATGTGCACCCCGTCGGTCATCGCGTTCGCGGCCAGGGCGCGCCTGATCTGCTCGGTGATCTCGGCGTCCGGCGGCACGGACTCGAATGCGAGCGCCCGTGCCGACCGGCGCAGCCTGGCCAGGTGCTCGGTCAGCCGGAAGATGCGGCCGTGGTGCAGCCGCAGCCCCTCCCACACCGCGTCGCCGCCCTGGACCGAGGAGTCGAACGGGCTGACCGCCGCCTGGTCCCTGTGCGTCAGCCGGCCGCCCACGTTGACGATGATATCCCGGTTCCGCTCATCGAACTGCTGCAGCATCCGTCCCCTCCGTTCCCTCCGCCTCTCCGTCCGCATTTTCCATGATCGCGGTGGGTTCGGGTCAGATAGACCAGTCAATCCACCACGATCATGGAAAACGGCGTGACGCGGGCGGCGGGACCAGGCGGGCGGCCGAGAGTTCGGCGTAGAACGGCTGGCAGCGGGCGGCCAGCGCTTCGAGCTCGTCCGGCAGCGCCGCCGGCGGCGCCGCCGCCTCGCTGGAGTCCTCGCCCGAGCCCCCGCCGGAGTCCTCGCCCGAGCCCCCGCCGGAGTCGAATCCCGAGCCCCCGCCGGAGTCGAATCCCGTCGACGCCCACACCCGCGCGTACCAGAATTTCGCCCACACTCCGTCGGTCGGCCGCGGTCCGGCGGGCCAGGCCAGCATCGCGGCGTCGAACGGGATCCGCAGCGCGGCGCAGAGCGCCTCGAGCGTCTGCCGCGGCCTGGCGGCGAGGTCGGCGGCGTCTATCACCGGTCCGCCGAACCGGCGGTAGATCTCGACCTGCTGCTCAAGACCGAGGTCGGCCAGCGTCGGGGTGTCCCTGACCTTCGCGTACGAGGCGAGCAGCCGCCGCGGATCCCTGATCAGGAACGCGTGCCGCAGCCCGTCCAGGCGGCTGCGGTCCACGGCCGGCAGCAGGTGGTGCGTCATGTGCTTCTGGTAGTACACGGTCCGGCCCGCGGGCAGCGGCGCCGCAGTGAGCTGGTCGACCACCTCGGGCCAGCGCGTCGGCATCGACGCCAGGATCTCGTCCCGGCCGGGATGCGCGATCCCCGTCTGGGCCAGGTAGTAGCCGTACAGCGGCTCGTCGACCACGGTCGTGTCCGACCGGTTCCCGAACGAGCGCATCAGCGCCGTGGACAGCGTCCTCGGCCCCGACCACATCGCGATCCTGGCGACCTTACCCATGCCGAGCCGGCCCAACCGCAGCCGCAGCCGCTCAGAGCGTGACGACGCTGCGCAGCACCTCGCCGCGGCCCATCTTGGCGAACGCCTCCTCGACGGCGTCCAGCGCGATCGTCTCCGAGACGAACTTCTCCAGCGGCAGCCGCCCGCCCAGGTGCAGGTCGGTCAGCATCGGGAAGTCCCGGTCCGGCAGGCAGTCGCCGTACCAGGACGACTTCTGCGCGCCGCCGCGGCCGAACACGTCGAGCAGCGGCAGTTCCAGCTTCATGTCGGGCGTGGGCACGCCGACCAGCACCACGGTCCCGGCCAGGTCCCTGGCGTAGAACGCCTGCTTGTACGTCTCCGGCCGGCCGACCGCCTCGATCACCACGTCGGCGCCGTTGCCCTCGGTCAGCTCGCGGATCTTCTCGACCGGGTCGGTCTCGCGCGAGTTGACCGTATCGGTCGCGCCCAGCTCGCGAGCCCAGGCCAGCTTCCTGTCGTCGATGTCGACCGCGATGATCGTGCGCGCCCCGGCCAGCCGGGCGCCGAGCACGGCCGCGCAGCCGACCCCACCGCAGCCGATCACCGCCACCGAGTCGCCGCGGCCGACCTCGCCGGTGTTCAGCGCGGCGCCGAGGCCGGCCATCACGCCGCAGCCGAGCAGCCCGGCGACCTCCGGCTTGACCTGCGGGCTCACCTTGGTGCACTGGCCGGCGGCCACCAGCGTCTTCTCGGCGAACGCCCCGATGCCGAGCGCGGGCGACAGCGCCGTGCCGTCGGTCAGCGTCATCTTCTGGGTCGCGTTGTGCGTGGCGAAGCAGTACCACGGGCGGCCGCGCCGGCACGCGCGGCACTGCCCGCACACGGCCCGCCAGTTGAGGATGACGAAGTCGCCCGCGGCGAGCCCGGCGACCCCCGCGCCGACCCCCGCGCCGACCGACTCGACGACCCCGGCCGCCTCGTGCCCGAGCAGGTAAGGAAAGTCCTCGCCGATGCCGCCCTCGCGGTAGTGCAGGTCGGTGTGGCACACTCCGCAGGCCTGGATCCTGACCAGCGCCTCGCCTGGACCCGGATCGGGAACGACGACGGTGGTGAGCTCGACCGGTGCGCCCTTGGTGCGCGCGACTACGCCTGTAACCTCATGTGCCATCGGGTCCATGCCTTTCACTGTGCCTTAACAAGGTCCTCGCGGCCGGTCCGTGCAGCAGGCCGGCCAGGGAACCTGGCGGGTGCGGTCGGCCACATCCGGTGCCGGTGTGGCCGATGATACGGATCAGCGCCTGCGGACCAGGACAGCCACCGCCACATCGGCCGGTGCCACCGCGCGGAGCTTGTGCCGCAGTTCGTCCACGGACAGCCCGCGCACGGCCACCCGGTATCTCGGCGGCCCGTCGAGCGGGGTGGTCAGCGCGGTGGGCCGCAGCAAGTACCAGAACGGAATCATGAGCAGGAGCCAGCGGCACACCCGCCAGAACGGGCTGTGCCTGAATCCCCGCAGCACCAGGGACGCGTTCGGGCCGAGTACCAGCTCCACCCGCGCGCCGTAGGCCTTGGGCGCGACCCGCACCCGCTCGATCTGCTGCCACGGCAGGTACTTGGCGCCGCGCCGCCGCCGCCCGCGGCGCCTGCTGCTGGGGGGCAGCCCGAGACGGACTCCGTTCTGGTCGGCCGCGAACGCGTGGGTGGTGATGGCGTTCAGCGCGAGCAGGAAGATGATCATCGCCCCGAGCAGGCCGGCCGCCGCGGTTAGCCGGAACCAGATCGGCGGCCAGTGGCGCGTCGCCAGTAAACCGGCCACGAGCAGATACCAGATCGGGGCCAACCACAGGTAGCCGCGAGGCAGGATCGCCGACGGGCCGATGACCGGAGCGGACAGGCCGTCCTGCATGGGATTGCCCCCAGACTGTAGGCGCTGCACCGATCGTCCACCGAGCGCGGGCCGGTCCGCAAGAGCCGGTCCTCGTCCGATCCGCCCGGAACAGGCCCGCTTTGATGCAGGTCAGGCGGTCGCGAGGGGTACAGCCTGACGGGCTGGACCGGTCGGCCGGCCCGCCGGGGGCGCGCTGAGCCGCGCCGAGCCGCGCCGAGCGGACGGCAGCCGGTCCACGGCGATCGTGTAGCGGGCGCGCCGATCATGCCGCATGATGTAGGAATCTTGGCATGGCTGAGAAAGCCGTCAGCCGGGGGAATGGCGCCACGGCGCACGCGGCCGGGTGCGCCGCCGGGCGCAGCGCAGGGCGACAGGTCGGCAGACGGCCGGGAAAGGGGAGGTTGGCCGCATGCCGAAGAGCGGCAAGGACCGGCGGTCCGCTCGGGACCAGGTCCGCGCGCCGGACCAGGGCGGTGGCCTCGGCAGCGACGAAGACTACGACTGGATCAGGTATCTGGGCGAGGGCCGGGCGTCGTCGTCGTCGGCTGTCCTGCCGTTGGTTCAGCCCGCGGCCCGGCCCGTGACTCAGGCCGCGGCCCGCCCCGCGACGCTGCCGGCCCGGTCACGCCAGGACGCCGCTCCGGTTCGGGAGAGAAGGCCGGGTCGGTCGGCGGCCAGGACCGAGTCCGCGGCCCGGGCGAACCGGAGCGGACTGCCGCCCGCCGGGTACGCCGCCGAGCGGGAGCCGCCGTCGCCGGCCGACCGGGCGCCGCTGCCCCGCGCCGACCGGGCGCCGCTGCCCCGCGCCGACCGGGTGCCGCTGCCCCCCGCCGACCGGCCATCGCGGCCGTCCCGTCCGCCGCGGCCGACCGCCGGGCCGGCCGTTCGGCTGACCGCGGGCCGTCCCGTCGACCTGGCCTCCGGGCGGGAGACAGACCTGCTGTTCAACCCGGCCGCCGATGACTACGGTCAGCCGCTTTACCCTGAACCGGGTTCGCGCCCCGGCCGGCAGCAGAGCGGGACAGGCCGGAGCGGGACAGGCCGGAGCGGGACAGGCCGGAGCGGGACAGGCCGGAGCGGGACAGGCCGGACGCGCGCCTGGACACCGCGGAGTACGCCAGGCCGCTGTATCCGCCACAGGACGCGAGCCCGGCCGCGCCGGCCCGGCGGCGCCGGTCAGAACCCGCCGACGCGCTGGCGGACACCGATGCCCGGCGAGGCGTCCCCGGCGATCGACGTTCGGCCGGCCGCAAGGGCCGGGCGGGCCAGACCGGTCCGCTGCCCCGTCGGGACCGGGCGGCGCGGACCGGCCCGCAGCGCCGGGTCGACGGCCTGGAGCGGGCCGACCAGGCGACGGACACCAGCCCAGGACCGCACGTCGCCGGACTGACGGGATCCGCCGCGATGGCGGGTGTGGCGCGCGGCGACGCCGCCGCGATCGCCGATGTCGCGCACACGGCCGGCGCCGGCCAGCGTGGCGGGCAGGCCGGTGCCGGCGCGTCGCCGGAGATCGGGCTGCTCGACCGGCAGCTGCGGTATCGCGGCAAGCCGCCGCGCAAGCCCAGGAAGCCGGAGAAGCCGGCCAGGCCCGGGAGGACCGGCGGGCCGCGGCCGGGGCCGGGGAAGATCGGCGGGCCGCGGCCCGGGCCGGGTAAGGGCAGGTCGCGGGCCGGGCAGCGGGTGTCTCGCAATGTACTCGCCGTCGGCTTGGCGGCCGGCGTCGCCGTGCTGGCGGTCGCGGGCTACCTGCTGTTCGGGCCGCAGACCCCGCACGCGATCTCGGCGCCGGCCACGCTGGGCAGCTACATCAGGCAGCAGGAGAACGCGACAGCCGAGGCGCTCAAGCACCGGATCGTGACGGCCGCTCGCGGCGACGTGAAGAACGTCGTCGCCGCCGTCTACGACCAGAAGACCGGCACCAGTGCCGGGCCGCAGGTCGTGGTCTTCATCGGCGGCAACCTGGCCGGCAGCGCGTCGGCCAGCGACCTGATCAGCGCGTACATGACGCAGCTGCACGGTGCGTTCACCACCAGTGCGGGCAAGCTCGGCGGCCAGGCAGCCTGCGCGCCCGGGTCGAATGGCGGACCCGCCGAGTGCGCCTGGGCCGACAACGACACGTTCGGCGTCGTCGTGTCCGCCACGCTGAAGTCGGCCGCCCTGGCCGCCGAGATGCGGCTGATGCGCCCGCAGGTCGAGCACGTCGTGAAGTAGGCGGGCCTGGCGGTCAGGTCGCGGGCTTGTCGTTCGGGCCGCCGTCCGAGTTTGACGTCCCCGCGCCCGGCCCGCCCTTGCGCGGCCCGCCGGCGCCCGAGGTCTGCGCGGTGCGCAGCGACAGCCTGGCGACCACCATCGTGATCGCCGCGGCCAGCACCGCCAGCCCGGCCAGCTGGCCGCCGATCAGACGCGGATCGAGCGGCAGCGCCGACGAGGTCTGTGTGATTCCGGCCAGCTTGCCGGCGTGCGCTCCCTTGCCGGACGGCGACGGGCTCGGCGTGACGGTCGGGAACAGGCCGGTCAGGCTCCCTGGGGTGATCGTCGCGCCCGGGATCGGCACGAACGTGGGCGGCGGCAGCGGAGGCGGGTTGGACGGCGGGCTCGAGCTGCCCTGGCCTGCCTGCCCGACGACGGTGGTGACCGCGGCCTCGGCGGGGGACAGCGACCGGGCGGCCACCGTTACGGCCAGCGTGATCGGCCTGCCGATAGCGGCGGCCGGCCTGACCCGATCGGTGACCATCAGTTCGAATGCCTGATTGGCAGGCAGCGCGCCGATCGAGCACTTCGTCCCGTGGCTGGCTGGGCACAAGGTGAACCGCGGCGCCAGCATGGCGTGCGTACTCGAGGTGGCGGTCGCCGTGACGTGCCGGGCAGCGACCGTGCTCCAGACCCAGATCGTGTAGCTGACCTTGCCGCCCGGCGAGGTGTCCGAGCTGTGCTGCGCGAGCTGGGCGTTCACGCAGATCGCGCCGGCCCGGTGCGAGCGGCTCGGCGACGGGCTCGGCGAAGGCGACGGAGAGCGTGACGGGCTGGGCGAGGCCGACCGGGACGGGCTCAGGCTAATGCTTGCCGACGGGCTCGGGCTATTCGTCTGGCTCGGGCTGGTGCTCCCAGTTGGGCTGGTGCTCCCCGTCGGGCTCGTGGACGAACTCTTCGTCGGGCTCGCGGACAGGCTCGCGGACGGGCTCGGGCTCGCGGACGTGCTTAGGCTGGCCGACGCCGACGGGCTGCCTTGGTGACCTGCGACAAGCAGGCTGGCCGACGTGACCGCGACCGACGCTCTGCCGCACGGCGAGTTCGCCGGGCGTGCCGCCGACGCGAGTGCCGGCGCGATCGCGAAACCCGAGGCCAGGAAGGACCCGGCGGCGATGCAGACGACGACCCGTCCCGCACGCATGACCCCTTCCGGCACCGCGGCCCTCCGATCATTAGGCCGGCCTCAGCCGGCACCGCCGTCCGAGCTATAACGTCGAGCATAAGCTGGCTTTCGATCTGGCTGAAGAGGCCCCCGGTCGCCGTCGCCAAGATCCGGACCATAATGATGCTGTTTCCCTAGGGCATCACGAGCGTCTCCGAAGTGGCGGCCAGATGAAAGGTGAGCGTCGTTCTGGCGACGCGGGCAGGGACCCGGCTGACGTCCTGACCAGGCCAGGCCGGTCACCCGATCTCGTGTTGCGATACGGCGCCGGGCCCGACCACGTGGCCGACGTGCATCTGCCGCCGGCCGGCAGCCGCGCTAGGGGCGGGACCGGCGAGCGGGCCTTGTTGACGATATTTCTGCATGGCGGCTTCTGGCGCGCTGAGTACGGTCGCGAGCACACCAGGCCGCTGGCCGGGGCGCTCGCGGAGGCCGGATTCGCTGTCTGCGCGCCGGAGTACCGTAGGACCGGACAGCCAGGAGGCGGCTGGCCAGGCACGTTCGACGATGTGGCGGCGGCCGCAGACCGGCTGCCTGCGCTGGTTGCCGAGGCCACGGGCGGGCTCGTGGCGGGCGATCCGGGGCAGGCGCTGCTCGCCGGTCACTCCGCGGGCGGGCACCTGGCGCTCTGGGCGGCGAGCAGGCACCGGTTGCCGGCCGGATCCCGGTGGCGTGCCGAGCGGTCGCGGTGGCGGGGCGTTGTCGCGCTCGCGGCGGTGAGCGACCTGGCCGGGAGTTACCGCAAGGCGCTCGGCCAGCAGGCTGCCGGCGCGCTGATGGGCGGCGAGCCCGCTCGATTCGCCGACGACCGGTATCTCGAGGCCGACCCGTCTCGCCTGGTTCCGGCCGGGGGGCCGGTGTGGCTGGTGCACGGCATGGCCGACGACCGGGTGCCGTACCTGATGACTCTGGACTACGCCAGGTGGGCGCGGGTGGCCGGGGCCAGCGCCGCCGAGGCGACCTGCGTGCTGCTGCCCGGCGCCGGGCACTTCGCGGTGATCGACCCGCTGTCGCGGGAGTGGCCGCAGGTGGTGAACGCGTTCCGGCGGGTTGCTGTGCAGGACTGGCGCGGCTGATGTGGCCGGTGCGGGTGGGTAGGTGGTGCGGGTGGTCCGGGCGGCTGGCCAGGTTCACCGGCCGGGTGCCTGATCGTGTATGCTCGCCTAGCGCCCGGCTCCCCGCGGAGTTCGTCCGCCGGGGCCCGAAGCGCCGGACGTGCGGGCTGGGCGCCCGCTGTGCCCCCTTAGCTCAGTCGGCAGAGCGTCTCCATGGTAAGTATCCCGTTCGAAACGCTGTGCTGACCTGCGAAAACGCGGGATGTCAGCGAGCGCTGTGCGCGGAGTTAGACGCTCTAGGAGGGCCAGCCAACATCCTCTGTAATCTTGCCTCGTGTGACGCAAATCACACTAAGCTATCTCACGGTCCCAGGGCCGAACGGCGCCCCTCAAGCGCACATGTTGGATGATCATCGGACAGTTCAGTTCGCATCAAGGGTAAACGCCCATGAGATCGCGATGGCGGGTGGCGTGGGCTTACCGCTCCCCAAGGCCATCTAATGCCGCGGGGCGCCGGAGGTTGCTCAGATCACGCACGGGTTAATTGGAACAAGAGAATCAGTAATGAACGAAGAATCTAATCAGGCTGCCTGGCTTCGCGAGAATTTTCTCGAAGTTGCGGGTATCCCCTGGGCATGCATGAATTGTGACGAAAGTTTCCCAAAGTTAAGGGTATACTCCGCTACGTCAGTTGCGGGTTCGTTTTATATCTCAGAGTTTCCTCGGTTTGCATTGGACGTGGAGCATATTCAGCTGTCTTGCCATTCGTGCTGGCCAGAAATGCTCATGTGGACTGCGAGGATGGCCTATGATATTCATACACACCCTCATACGGTGAAATGTCATCGCACGTGCTTGAGTCGAACTAATGGCAGATATGCTCAAGTTGCAGCTCTTCGGTCCCTGGCATCGAATCCTACGTCTTTGTTTCGCCTACTCAAGTCCATTGATGGCCTGCCAAGGATAAATGGATCACCGCTAATAATGGCGTGCCGCGCAGGCTTCCTTATGAACACCCCAGGTGCTAGGCAGTCGTATTATGAGTCGATTGCAGATCCAGGCGAAGTGGTAGAGCAGGTCGAGGAGGTGGAGAGACTGCGCTGGGCAGGGGTGCCGCTGTATGCGCTGGATCGTCATATGGCTGTCTTCTGGGTTTTTCAATCATCAAGGAAGGCTCCCGGAGGTTTGCTTTCTCAGCCAATGCCGGACGATGAGTCAATAGGCTTGCATGCAGTATCGGTAGAGGGATTCGATAGCGCTACGAATAGCATACGTTTCCGAAATAACTGGGGATCGGGCTGGGGGGACCGCGGATACGGAAATGTAACTATTGACTATCTTGAGAAATTCCACCACGAGACTTTCGTTCAACGCATGGCGCGGTGGGGGCCATCGCCATATAAAAGAACGCGCATGTTGGCGGCTCAGGGCGACCGCAACGAAATTCGGCGCCTGTGGTCTGTGCAGAATCCACGAGAGGTCCTGATAGCTCGTGGAAGAGGCTTCAATCTGAGAATTCATTACTACGAAACTGTATCGCCGACTACGAATGCGGATGTTACTTGTTTCGCGGTAACGACTGGTTTTGGACTGAGGATAGGCTGGTGTTTTTTGCGGCATCTTGAGACTGGGCTGGCCGAGATTGCCGAACTTTTTGTCTGGCCGACATTCAGGCGAATGGGGATCGGGAGTTGGCTTGAGGCCGAAGCTGTTGAGGCGGCCGCTTATAGGGGATCGTCGGTGATTCAACTTATTATGAATGAAGCCGACGCAGTTATAGGTCCACCTCGTGCCGCGGCACGGAAGTTCGCCGCTGCACGTGGATATTCACTCCGGTGGCGACTTGGAGTAAATCCAAGGTCCCATGCCACTGGTATTAAGGCTATATAGTGTATTAGGTAGTCCGGTTGCGTTTCTTGGCGGCAGCAGCCTTCTTGGCGAGGCGGAGCATGTAGGCGCGTTTGGCGTGCTCGGCGCGGCGGTTGCGCTCGTCTGGCGGTAGCTGACCCTCCGGGTCAACCTCTGTCTCGAATCGCCTGAGGAACGCCTCGCGGGCTGGGCGGGTGCGAGCGCTTCGGTCGATGGTGCGGCTCCAGGAGACTTCTGCCGCGATTCGCCGGTTGATGTCCTTGCCTGCTATGTAGCATCGCCTCCTCTCGCCACGCGATGTGATGACTCTCTGCGCACGCGCAACGCGCACGTGCACGCCATGGGTGCAGACGCGCGCGAGGGTTGCGCGTGCGGGTGCGCGTTGGCGGTCACTGAGCGTCGCTCTCTGGGTCAGCGGCACGCCAGACGCCGCGCCTGATCTGGATGACGCGACCGGCGTCTGCGAGCGCCCGGAGGCGGTAGTTGACCCATCGATGGCTCATGTGCGTGGCGGTCACCAGAGCGGCGACTGGAACGCCTTCCTCCGATGCAAGCAACAGAGCCGTCCACAGAAGCGCCGTTGGGCCGTCGTGAGTGTCCGTACCGTCGTCGCCGCTCGTGTGCTCTGACCATCCTTGAGGGCGCTCAGACAAGGCACGAAGCGAGATCTCGTCCAGTGGAGGGCGCAGGGGCGCGTGCTGCTCGGCTGTCTCTGACACGGCGTCGTCGGTGACAAGGAAAGCGCGGGCGCGCCGCGCCGTGTCGTGCTCGGGAGCTGAGATCAGGAACTTGCCAGGGGCGTTGAGCTTGTCCGCGTGCCAGCCGGCGGCGAGCATGCCTTGGCCAAGAATCAGGTCAACGTCGCGTCGCTCGCGGACACGGAAGCAGATGCGCACATCCATTTGTGAGCGCAAGGGTCCTTGGCCCATGGCTTTCTGCGTCGGGCGTTGAGTGGCCGCGATGAGAGTCAGGGCGACGGCGCGGCCACGCCTGCCAATCGAGTCCGCGTCTGATGAGGCGTCGGGGGCGTTCTCGGCCAGTTCGGCGTACTCGTCCACGATGATCACCAGGGCGGGCATGTCTGGGGTTGGCTTCCAGACTCGCTGACCGGTCGCGGTCAGGTGATCGGCGCGGCCTTCGAGAATGGTCACGGCATCGGCCATCAGCGCGCGGGCCTCGGCGGGAGTGGTCGCCAGCCGATCGAGGCATGCTGTCCATGGGCTGAGTTCCATGCCGCGCTTGAGGTCGATGGCCCAGATCACTACGTCACGGCAGGCAGTGAGGTTGCCCATCAGCACGTTCAGTCCGCCGCTCTTGCCCGATCCCGTTCCGCCGCCGAAGAGGGCATGGCGGCGCAGGAAGAGAACCTTGACCGGCGCGGCGTCCTCAAATGGGCCAAGGTCGATTGGCTCGGTGATGGACGAGACGGACGGCCCGGGCCAGGAGATCGCGTCCGCGTGCGGGTCTTTGTCGAGTACCCGCAACTCGAAACGGTTAGCCAGGTCATCGGGGGTGGGCAGGACGCGGGCAGCTCCCCGGAATGTGCCGAGCCCTGATTCGATGGCGGGCAGTCGGGCGATCACGTCGTTGATCGTCTGTCCGCGCGCCAGAGCGAATCTGGCGCGCCAGCCCCACACGTCGACCACGGCGGACTGGACCCGTGATCCAGCCAGGCCGACGGCTACCGCTATCTCGGGCCAGACGGCGAGAGTCCGTTCGACCCGGACCTTGGCGCGGCGTCGCCGATGTGCCCACCACGGCAATGCGAGCAGCGCGCCGCCGATCACCATGGACATTGGGAGCGGGGAACGCCAAGGCCCGGCTACGGCGCCGGCCGCCAGCCATGCGCCGGCCGCGGCGGTGGTCGTGGCCGCGTAGAGGCGCTCGGCGCGCGTGGACAGTCCGGCATGGCGTCCAGCTACGAAGAGGCAGAGGGCGGCGACGGCGGCCAGGGCGAAGACGTAGGGCCACCAATGCGCGCGGTACGGGTGAAGCAGCCAGGCTGCCAGCCACAGCGCCAGCGCGATGGCCAGCGGCGTGAGTTCGGAACGGTATCGCCAGCACATGCGACCGAGCGCCACGGCGGCGGTTTCTGGCAGGCGGTCACCAGGTGAGATGAACATCGTGGGCTGGAAGCCGTAGCGGTGCACCCGCCGGGCGGTGCGGCGCATCTGATAACCCCTGTTCATGCTGGCCTCCGCTGGCCACCGGAGCCGTTGGCGTCCAGTTCGTCGCGTAGGTAGGACAGCGGGTCGGGTTCGCCATCGTGATATGCGGCGATGGTGGCGCGTGCGGCAGCGAGCAGATTTGCCCGGTCAAGCCGCGCGTGCTGGACCTCGGCGAACAGTCGCGTTATCTCCGCCGAGAGGGCGGGCACATCGCTCAGGGCGTCTTCGAAAAGCCGCCATATCTCCGCGAGCGTCGGCATGGCCGTCGAGAATCCGGCAACGACGTGGCGAGCGGTCTCGTTCCTGGTCGCGACCTCCTCAAGATTGACGTTGATATGCACGTTAGTGTTTGGCACTAGGCACCACCTCCTTGAATAGACGGGCTGGCTCATGGCTTCGTGATCCAGTGGACGAAACCGGTAATCAGGTTGTGGATTTCTGGTGCCGCACTCGTCGCGGCGAGCAGGAATCCGAACAGCAGGCAGACGACTGCCTGCCAGACCCGGAGGCCCATGTATCGCCATGCGACGTAGACGACTATGCCGACGATGACGATAAGAGGAATTGAGATCGTCACGGGCGATTACCTCTCTTCGCCGAAAGGCACTCGGCGCGTATTCTGCCTGTGGGCGGGGTTAGTGCGCCACGCCTTGCGTCGAAGCCAGCGGAGCCGGGTGATGCATTTCTGGCAGCGCCTGTTAGTCGCAGCGCATATAGCGCCACACGGGCAGTAATGCTGGATCGGATCGATAGCGAAGTTCTTCATGTGACTAGCTCTCCTTCGTACGATGAAGGCCGGAGCTGTGGCCGCGGACGCCAAGCAGGCGGCGGGTGGCGGCATCGAGGAAGCTGCGGGGCTCCTGCATGAGGCGCTTGGAGCGGTCGACCATCTGAATGTTGACGACGATCAGAAAGAACGCCGCGGTCAATATGACGATGATGGCCGCGCCTGCGATGAGGACCGAGACTATGGTGATCATTAGTCACGCCTCCTCACGGCTATTGGGCATGTGGTGGTCGAGGCTGACGCGGTTGGTCGATGGATAGCGGTGGCGTGATTCACGGTGACCACATCCTTCCGGTGTTCCTGTCGGGTTCTTGCGGTCACGACAGTAGGTCGGCGGGAAGCGGCAACCAATAACGCGCTGGGATATCTCAGAATGAGATAACGAGGCCATAGCTGATCGTTTTGAAGACGTCAATTACAAGCTGAGATACCACTGTGAACCGGCCGCGCGCTATGCCCGGTCAGTGCCTCGCAGGGGGTGTGATTTACTAGCAGGGCAAAGGCGAGCAACCAAGGGAACGGGAAGCGCGCCATGGTCTTGACGATCTGCTGTGCCCTGCCTGCTGCCGAGTCGCGGGCGATGTGGTGAGCGTCGACCTGAGCGAGCGCACAGCAAAGGCAGTGCTTGAGGAAGCGTGCGCTGCTGACGGGCTCAGCGCTGACGATGCGAACCTGATGCGCCTGGGGTCGCACGCTGTCTTTCACCTGAACGCCCCGGTTGTCGTGCGGATCTCGCGGAAGGGCGCTGACGTTGACGAGGCGCGCAGGACCCTGGCGGTCGGCAGGTGGCTAGAGTCTGTGGGCTACCCCGCTGTCCGGGTCGTTGACGTCGACCAGCCGATCCTCCTCAACGGGCATGTGGTCACCTTCTGGAAGTCAGTGTCGACAGATGGGCAGCAATACGCGACGGTGGGCGAGGTGGCGGAAGTCTTGGCCAGGCTCCATCGGCTCGATGCGCCAGCCGACCTGAACCTTCCCGCCCTAGCCCCGTTCGGGAATGCCGCTCGCCGGATCTCGGCCAACGACTGGCTCAGTCACAGTGATCGAGAGTTTCTGGCGCAGCGTCTCGCCAGGCTCCAAGATGACTATGCCGGGATTGAGTTCGCCCTGCCGCAGGGCGTTATTCATGGGGACGCGAACGTTGGCAATGTGCTGCACGACCGGCACGGAAACCCGGTAGTGATCGATCTTGACGGGTTCGCTATCGGCCCTAGGGAATGGGACGTTGCCCTGACAGCCATTTACTTCGAGAGCTTTGGCTGGCATACGCGCGACGAGTACGAGACATTCGTACGAGTGTATGGCTCCGATATCCTGCAGTGGCCCGGCTATCCGGTCATGCGTGCTGTTCGCGAGTTCCTGATGGTCACCTGGCTGATCCAGAAAGCCAACGAAAGCGAACGCATCGCTGCGGAGGCGGTCAAGCGAATGACCGCGCTTCGCACCGGGGCGAGCCGCAAGGACTGGAAACCTTACTAGGCATCTTATCCGGATCGCGAGGCGATGCGCCACAAGCGCGAGCTGACAGCCTGCTCCTCGAACTCGGCTGCCGCGCGGTTCTCGCCCACCGCTGCCAGGTGTTGACGGAACTCGCGGAGGTATCCGATGCATCGGGCCGACCTGATCTGCTCGCCCGCCGTGAGCGCATTGCGCGCGACACGGCAGGCCCGTTCGACTTCGCCCGCTGCCAAATGCGCGTCAGCGAGTACCATCATGACGAAAAAATCGCTGCGCACGAATGTCGCGTCATCGACTGCTTCCAGGCTGCTCCTTGCATGGTGAGCCGCATCGTCAGGCCGGCCGAGATCCCGCAGGCAATGACTGATCTCGGCGGACAGTTCCGATTCGTTGAAGTAGCGAATCCAGTCGGGATCTTCTCCTGGCCGGCGCCGCTCGAATTCGCTGACGGCTTCGGCCAGGGCGCGATCACAGCCCTTCGCGTCTCCGATCCGCGCCAGGGCGCGAGCCTCCATCGCGTGAAAGTGCGAGGTAAGAGTAGCGGTCGCAATTCCGCGCGTTCCTGCCCTGGCTGCTCGCGCGAGGCCGGCAGCTTCGCTGAATCGTTCCGTATAGGTGGCCTGGTGGCTCATCGCATCGAGGATGCTCGCGCCAAGCAGCCGGTCATCGCCAGCCTTGGCGAGCGCGAGCGCCTGAATGAAGTACCGCTGCGCGAGCCCGCTGCCAGGCGTGCTGTCGTAGGTCATCCACGCGGCGAGAAGAGTCGCCTCGGCGATAGCGGAGAAGAGCTCGCGACCAACATCGTCCGTATACCGGGCGTGCAGAAGACGGCTTGCGTCGGCGTGGAGATACTGGACAAGAGCCTGACGGGCGTGTCCGCCGCCGAAGCGGTCATCAAGCTGGGCGAAGAGGTCGACTGTAGCGCGGAACCGAGACACGTCCGCTGTGCCGATGCGGGCACCGCTCCTGTTCTCGCTGCCGACCTGCTGACCGGCATCCACGAGCCAGCGCAGCGAGGCAGTGTTCCATGCGGCAGGCTCTAATCGCGCTTCGACCAGCCGGTTGCCGTCGAGATCGGCCCGCCAGAGCTGGGCGACGTTTCCGGCAGCTTCCGCCGGCGCGTCAGGGTAATCCAAGCCGACCCGTGGCACCGCATTGTCCGGCCGTGCATCGGCTCTGGGCGTCGTCGGCTGGTCAGGAGACAGGCCGAGCGCCTGACGCGCGGATGGCGGCATCTTCAGGCCGTTGGCGAAGTCCTCGAAGATCGACTTTGCCTTCGGGGTGATCTTGTGGTTCTTGTACTCGCTGAGCCGTCCCTGCGAGATTCCGGTCAGGCCGGCCACAGTTCCCTGCGTCAGCCCGTGGTCACCGAGAACATCGATCACGATACCGAGGTCACGCTTGCGGCAAGCGTCGAGCACGTCTGGACGTGCGCAGACGCGCTCGACAATCCTGCGCACGTCGGCAACATCCAGATACATGGCGCGCTTCCCGTTCCCTTGGCTGCTCGCCTGCGAGTGTGGTCGTCTTGCGAAAGTCAATTACAGCATGAGATATCACCAGGTAGTTGACGGTTTCCTTGCAGTCGGATTGATGCCGAGATGAACCCTCAGCGCGGAAGCTTCGGCCAGGTCAGGCCGCGTGCCCGAGTCAGCGCCCGGACGAGGAGTGCGACGGCTCTCGCGCAGTTCAGCGGCGGTAGAGCGCTTTCACCTGACGAACACACCGCGGCCAGGCGCTGTCACAACCAGGCCCTCCTCGCGAAGCACCGCGACAGCCGAGCGGATCGTGTTCTGGGCAAGCCCGGTCTCCGCCATGAGTTCATGAATCGATGGCAGCCGGTCGCCGCTCTTCAGCCGCCCCGTGCTGATGAGGCGGCGGAGTTCGTTGGCGAGCTGCCGGTATGTCGGAACCTCGCTCAGGCGATCGATCTTGAAGGGCACGCCGGCCACGGTAGGTCCATCACCGTTGCTAGACATAGCTAGCATCATCTGATTCATCTGATTAGGTTAATGAGGCTGCTAGAGCTGACAGAGCTGACGATGACGAGATACCCTTGCCGTCATGAGGGCAGGTCATGGCCCCGAGGAAGGACCGATCATGACTGACGCAGTGATCCCCCATCCATTCAAGCTCGACAAGGAAGCTCAGGAAGTCACAGCCCGCATGCGCGCCATCGAGGCCGTGTTCGCCTCCAACGGCCTTGCCACGCATCTGACCGACGCGCGGGCGGGACTCGACCTGACCGCCGTACTCAGCCCTTCGGGCAAGCGTGAAGCAGAGATCTGGGTGGACGAGAACGGCTACGTCGAGCTGCGCTACTGGAGTCCGGAAGGCTCCACGGCAGAACAGGTCGCCACTGTCGCGCTCCGCGCTCTGTGTGCAGTAACCGGCGCGACCGCAGCAGACTTCGCGCGGCGCGCCGTGGTCTAAGGAGATCAGCGCGCGAGCGCCAAAAGCGCCCCCGGCAGGGCTGGCGGTGCTCCTAGGCGAGTAACCCGTTCCCACAGCTTTGCTGGGGGCCTTGCCTGTCGCGATGAGGCGGTAGGTCTGACAGACATCAGGTGAAGCGACTAGTCATCCTGCAGTCGTGCAGGCAGCATCTGCTAGACCCGCGACACCCCGATGCACACCTGGTGTTCCGAGCACCTTTCACGAAGTCGTTGCTCTTCCAGGGACAGCGCGCACCGAACCGCGTCCTCATCTGCCGTCTCGGCTTGGTCGTGCTCAGCTTGGGGTGCCCAATACCGTCGCCGCCTCGATTAGGGACGGCCTACAGACTATATCGGGGGTAGATTAGTTCGGATACAAGAGCGAGATGCGGCTGCTTGATCCCGCCGCTGGATCACCCGGTTATCTTATTAGTGTGAATGTCAGGCAGACGAGTGTTAAATCACAGTTAGACCGCACATTGGGCAACGCGGTGGTATAATCGCGGATAGAGTCCGTTAACTATGCTAGGGATCAGTCGCATGGCCGACAAGAACGAGCCGCCAAGTTCGCCTCGCAGAGGACTGAGTGACCTGCAGCTCTCGGAACTGGTCGTGCATGGTCTCTTTAGTCGTTACACTCATCGGATACCATTGTCGACCGTTTCAGAATACGGCTCGTCCGCATCGGTAGTTATCCTTTATGGACCCAATGGTGTAGGGAAGACAACCATACTCCGGATGCTCGATGCCATTATCAGACTCGACTTTGACGTATTCCGTGAGGTACCATTTTCAGAGTGCTGGCTAGAGTTCAATACCGGGCAACGCCTTAATGTAAAAAGCCTCAAGAATGGAATCGAGGTCGAATTCGACGATCTGTCGGTGATTCTGACCGCGGAGTTTGGGACAAAAGGAGCGCTTAATCCGGGTGACGCAACAAAGGTGGAGGAATTTCGAGAGCACTTCTTCAATAGCGTCGAGAACATCTCGCTAAATTTCATAACTGCAGACCGAGCGGAGCAATTTCGCCAGTCAACTTCGGACAACCTAAGTCTCTATCTTTCTCAACCTGACTATGCGATAAGCACTTCGGGTCATTTGATGACGCGCCCGCGCCGTACTCGGCCAGGGGATCAACCTTCCAGAACTCCAATCGCCGATGAAGTGAAGCGCTTCATTAGGGAAGCCCTAGTTGACACAGGGCCCTTCTTTCTAACTGGCACTCCCGATCTATTTAGCAGAATACTTGATGATCTAACACATCAAGATACCGAGCAAAGGTCGCCGCAAGACATACGCCAGATGTTCGAATACGTTCACGATCAGGACGAGCGCCTGGAACGGTTCGGACTTCATGGAGATCGCTGGGACTACGGTCGCATAAATAAAATACTCCGAGAATCGCGCTCTGCTGGAAGCGCCCACACGCTTACAGTGCTGAGCACTTACGCCAAATTCCTTACTTCCCGCGCTCAAACGCGAAGTTTGATAGCCGAGCGACTGCTGGCTTTTGAGGAAGTAATGAATGACTTTCTCGAAGATAAGACGTTGCGTGTTCATGCATCTTCCGGATTCGTGATATCGACCGACGGCACATCGCTCGCGGAGCATCAGCTAAGCTCGGGCGAAAAGCAGCTATTGTATCTAATGGTTGCTGCGCTTACTACCCGGAGGAAGGGAACTGTAATCGCCATCGATGAGCCAGAGCTGTCAATGAATATTCGATGGCAAAAGAAGCTAGTGTCAAATTTGATTCGCTGCGCATCGCGTGCAGCGCCTCAGCTGATCCTCGCGACTCATTCGCCCGACGTTGCGACGCCGTACGCAGAATACATGATTGAACTGTCCATTAAACCTCAACACAACTGACAGTTGGTCGTGGTGCAACAATGCTGCGTCGAAGTACCGACACGATTCTGGTTGCACACAAGATGGACCCAGGTCGACGGGAGATATACGTTGAAGGGGGGCGGGACCGCGCGTTTTTGAACTGGTTGACTGGAGACAGTAGAGCTGTGGTGGCGGACGTCATTCCAATTGATTTCGTCGATTTGCCAAATGTTCAGGAGGGCGGCAATCGCGAGCGTCTGCGATCGTTTCTTGCAGCGGTCGCTTCGGCTGGTTACGATATTCGCGGCCTACTGGATGCTGATCAGGCGGCACTGATAGAGGAAGCAATTCCTCCAAACGCCTGGGTCACAGACCTTCGCGATGCGGAAGGGTATGTGCTTGGGGAGGAGAATGTAGCTGCCGCGCTCCAACTTGGTTGCGGAATCGATGGTGTGTCAGCCAGTGCGCTCCTCGAATATACATCCGAGGTAGCAGTATTCCTTGCAGCTACGAGGCTGGTTAGCCACAGGGAGGGCCTGAAATTGCCCGTGTCGCGATCACGTTTCAAAGGCTATATAAGAGCTACTAGCAGTGGATCGCTAGTGCTCGATCGGCCGGGCTACCTTGGCGCTCTTCTTCAGTCGGCCGATATTAGCCTTCGCGAACGAGCGGCAATAGGCGAGAGGATATCAGCTGCAGTTGAAGAGATATCGGCTATTCCGATAGAAAAAGTTCGACACGGCAAGGACTGTATGCGGTTGTTGACGATACAGTTTCAAGCCCTTGGTGCAAATGAGGTGACAGATATTGCGCCGCTGCTATGGAGTAGTTTTCGAGCGGAGAGTTTGAGCCAGTTTCCAGTTCTCGAAGAGATAGTCAAGTTCATGCGGAGGGGTTAGGCGAACTCGACGTGGTTCGGGCTCGACGTGGTTCGGGCTAAGTCAGGGGTGCCGAAGGGCTTGAGGGCGGGAGGCCCGTTCCGGTCAGAACCGATCGCCTGGGGAGAGGCGTCTGTGTGCGTCACGTGCGCGCTCGTCTGCCGCGCTGGCTGCGTAGCGGGTGAGCATGGCGCGCGTTTTCCATCCGGCGAGGCGCATGAGGTCACCTTCGGAGCCGCCGTTAGCCAGCCAGTCATGGGAGAACGTGTGCCGAAGCTGGTGCGGATGGAGATTGGGCAGGCTGACGGCGGTGCCGCGTTCCTTGATCATCTGGTACACGCCGCTTGCCGTCAGTCGGCCCTTCGGACCTAGCCAGAGCCAGGGGAGCGAAGCGTGCGGGTGCCCCATTCGGATGCGGATGTAGCGATCAATGTCCCGAGCGGTCTTCGCGCCGATCGGCAGGACAAGCTCGCGGCGTCCCTTGGCAACGATCCGCACGACTCGGGATCTCAGGTCCACGTCCGACGCTTCCGGGTCGTCGGCGCTGCGGCGTAGGCCGGCCATGCCTTCGAGTCGCATGCCTGTGTCGAGGAAGAGCCGAATGATGGCGCAGTCGCGTCGGCTGCGGAAGTCCTTGCCGGCGCAGCTCGCCAGCAAGCGTCGAATGTCCTCATCGGCAAGCACTGGCACCGGCTTCTCGGGAATCTTCGGGGGGCGCATCTTCGCCATGGGCGACCTGGTGATCTCGCCTTCCTCATCAAGCCAGTTGAAGAGCTGCTGTAGCGAGCGGTATCGCGTAGCGGCCGACGCGGGAGCGGTTCGCTCAAGCTCGGCCACGATGAACGCCTCGATGTGCTCGCGGCGGATGCTGGCTGCCGAGGTCGGCATGCCCTTGGCTGCCAGGAACGCGGCGAAGAGCGCTGCGTCGTCGGTGTACGCGCGGATCGTGCGGGGCGACAGGTTGGAAGCCTCAAGGTGCAGGCGCCACGATGGCAGTAACCCGGTAAGCTGTCCCAGGCTGGTCGTGCTAGTCTCGGCACTCGTCATACAGTCGATTAGACGCTGTACGACCGGTGTGCGCAACCTGTAGTGGCCGCCGCTAGAGGCGTAACCCCAGGTCAGACAACTGAAGACACGCCCCCTTAGCTCAGTCGGCAGAGCGTCTCCATGGTAAGGAGAAGGTCTACGGTTCGATTCCGTAAGGGGGCTCCGCGAGGTATTCACACTTCACCGGGATCCATGTTCACATTTGGGTCTGACATTGTGCTGTGAGGCTCGATGATCTAGGCGTGCGGGCTGCCGGGGCTGTTTCCGGGCGGCCCGCGGGCGTTGCCGGCGCGGGTTAGCTGGTGAGCGGACGCGGGTGGTGCTGGCGGGC
>WNGQ01001022.1_pt1 | contig 28961 bp, 29 predicted proteins | sample 5407661 | NCBI WGS metagenome assembly WNGQ01 (sample SAMN13153382, study PRJNA577476) | soil metagenome | isolation source: 60 cm soil or saprolite under Garry oak tree replicate 2 | place: USA:California | collected 2016-06-15 | reverse complement strand
AGGATGATACGTTCGGTATCGCCTTTGAGATCTTCGACGAGCTTGCGCAGGTCCATGATGTTGAACAAGACCTTGAACTCCCTTGAAACCGGGTTCGACAGGTCCAGCTTGTAGAACTTCATCCTCCCCTTCTCCTCCACTTCCAACAGCCCCGAACCCTGCAACGCACGGAGCGTCATGCTTGCAGCCCCGGAGCTCACTCCGGCACTTTCGGCGATCTCCCTACCGTGAAATGAGTTGTCAGGATCCTCCGCAAGGAACCGTAGAACAGTCAGTGTGACAGCCGTAAGATTGATGCTCATTTTCCTGAGCATACGCTCATTATTTTGAACATATAAAGAATGATGTTACTCTCGAACGGCCCTTCTTTCAGATGGCCAGTGCCTACCGTTCTAGGGGATCGGAGGTGCCTATAGTGTTTAGGATTTCAATGTTTCGAAACTGTTCAGCCTTTCCATATGCCTATGGCTAGGCCGACGAGGAAAGCTGCGGAGGTTATCGGTATGATGCTTGCGAGGCTGGAGGCCTGGCTGGCGATGGCGGGGGCTTGCGAGAAGACTCTGTAGATTGTTGTCTTATTGTTGTTGCTCAGCGTGAGGTTGATGTAGCCTGTTGCGACCAGGAGGCCGACGAGGGATATTATGGCGAGTCCGAGCTTCACAGTTTTCTTTAGAACTACTCCGACTAGGAAGCCTATTGCCAGAACGATTAGCGCGGAGACGATTAGCCCTGATCCGAGATCGAACGAGAATGCCAGTGATGTTCGATCATATGCTCACGTTTGGGACTCTTAAGTTCATCCAATAACAAACACTCCAGTGGTCATTTGGTATTCGTCAGCCGAGAGTGGGCTCGAGACTTTCGCCGGAGCATCTTGTAGCCGAGGGCGGTGAGCCTGACAAGGTTTGCAAGGAATCTGTTCTTTCTCTGGAGGTTCCTGGTGAGGATGGCCTCTTCGGAGGTGAACAGTTGCTTGAGGTCGTGGATGTCGGTTTTTGGAGAGAAGTAGATGTAGAGTGGGATCCCGATCAGTATGACGATCGTCCCGGCTAGTTTGTCGATGAGGCTTGTGGAGTAGAGGAGGTAGAGGCATATTCCGGCTCCCAGCCAGGGGAGAACTTTCTGTCCGGGGAGCTTTTTCTCGCTGCTCTTCCGCAGGACTACTAGTGATAGGGATACGAGGAGGAAGGAGAAGGCGAGGTTGAAGACGGAGAACGAGATTAGCTGCCCGAGCCCAGAGAAGAGGGAAAGGACTAGGGCGATGATTCCCTGGACAATCAGGGCGACGTATGGCGTCTTGAACTTCGGGTGGACCTTGGAGAAGGCTCGGGGAAAGAGTCCGTCTATCGACATGGCGTAGGCGAGGCGTGCTGTGCCGAGGATTGCGGATTCGTCGGAGCCTGAGACAGAGACTAGTGCTCCCCCACTGATTATTATCGCGCCGGTGGTTCCCAGCAGTGCCGCGCCTACGAGTACGAGGGGGATGACTGTCTGGGCTAGCCTTGGACTAGGTACCGTTCCAAAGATTACGAAGTTGGTTGTAAGATAGAAGAAGATGACTATGGCCATTCCGGTCATTATCGCTCTGGGAATGTTTCTCTTGGGGTCCTTTACTTCTGCCGCGGGTAGTGTTCCGAGCTCGAAGCCGACGTAGGCCCAGAAGATGAGAACCAGGGCTGTTCGGAAATTGCCGAGGCCGAGCGGCGCGATCGGGTTGTAGTTTGCGAAGAAAGCGGGGTTGTAGAGGATCGAGGCGAGGCCGACTATGACGAGCAGGAGGAGGGGTAACAGTTTCAGGATGGTTAGTATGTCATTTACTCGGCCGGCGGCTTTTACGCCGAAGATGTTTACCGCTGTCAGACCGAAGAGGAAGACGGTTTTGATGACGACTTGTTCTGGGAGGTTGAGGGGTATGAAGTATTGGAGGTAGTTGGTGAAGGTTATTGCGAATACGGGGAGGCTGAGAACCTCGGCTATCCACATGCTCCAGCCCGCGATGAACCCGTAGAAATCGTCGAAGGCGGTGCTGACGAAGGCGAAGCTGCCGCCTACCTTGGGTACGTAGTAGGCGGAGTATGCGAAGATCATTGCTAGGACTGTGGCGAATGCTCCCGCGACCAGCCAGATTATGATGGAGAAGGGGCCTATGAGCCCGGCTGTTATGGCGGAGGCGATGTAGATGTCGCTGCCGACTATCGCGCCAACAACGATGTTGGTCAGGTCAAAAAGGGAAAGGTCCCTCTTCAGCTCCAAAAGGCAAACCCCGCTTAGAGGGGTGAGGCTGTGGAAAGGGTTGCCTATAGAAGGATGATTCAACGGCCGCCAAAGCTGGCTGCTGCGCTACCGCCGATCAGGGTCCAAGACATAGACCCAGGCACGAAGGAAGGAGGGACAGGCAGGGGCCGGTAAGCGTGGGTTCCGAGCGTTTTCACGAAGGGCGGGGTGCGCGAAAAACAGACCCCTAGGGGGGCCACATATTAGTTAACAGAAAAAAACAGCTAGCACAAAACAATAGCTATGGAAAAAGGAAAGTTACAAGAAAAGAAATCTCGCTACTGTTTCTTGTAGCGTTCCTTCTTCATCGGCGGCGGCTGTCCCTCCCATTCAATCATGTCTGACGGTTTGCCCCAACGTGGAAGGCCTCCCAAGCCTATGGACTCTGGGAGCATCGTTGGGCTGAGGGTTTCGTGTTGCTCGGGCCGTTTCTCTTCAGGCTTGAGACGAACTATCTCGAAGTTTCCTCCAATTTCGAGCGCTCTGTAACCGGGAAGGTGTCGGGTGTAGAGGAACTTGTTGACTAAGAATTTGATCTTCGTATTGGAGAGACCCGTGACCTCGACGAGCTTCTTGTGCTGAGCTATCTGACCGCTGGACACGGCCGCCATGTATTCAACTAGGGAGGAGACTTCCTCGTTCTGGAGGTCGTCAGCAACGATCTTGGTCAAACATTCATCTAGCTGGATTCCGTGTCACAGATGTGTAAGCGTTTCGGTGGACGGGAATTTAGCCCGCCTAAAACGAATGCTATTTATCCAGACCGTTCATTATTTCCTGGTATAGTTCGTCTCTTTTCTTGTCAGTGTAGCCAGTGTAGCTCAGTTCTAGGACCCTGTAACCTCTCTTTCGTAATAGTGTTCGTAGTTCTTCGTCTTTCACCATCTGGGCTGTCTTCAGGTGGACCGGGCCATCAACGAACACTATCAATGGTCGAGATTCTAGTGGAAAGTAGAAGTCAGCCGTGGTTACAGGTATCTCGACATGCGTTAGATAGTTTACTCCATCCTCCTGCAGCCTCAAGGCTAGTTCTGGATGCGCGGAGAGAGATCGTGACAGGCCCCGGGGGGTCAGAAAGATTCACCAAAAAAAAGGAGACCACCAGGAAAAGAAGAGACCGTCATTTTTTGATTTGCGCTAGAAAAATGATCTGGTCCGGATCGGAAGTTGACTATGCTGATGTTTCCAGCGTTCCGATAAGGGCCTTCTGTTTCTTCTTTAGGGAGCTACAATCGTCGCAGGTGCTCTCTGTCAGTTCAGGAATGTGATAATTGAACACTTTTCGCTCTTTGAGCAAGATGAGCTTTCGCAGCAATAAAATCATTCCTATTCTTAGTCACAGCAGACCAAGCTGCCTTCCTCTTTCTAATCATGTCTTTGACATCTTCCTTATTCACCGTATCATTCATGATGGCGGCAAGTTTCTTCGCTTTCTCTAAAGTCCACTCCGGGTTCGGTGTCCAGAGCTCGTCCAGGATTTCAAGATCAACAGCAGGCATCTTGACTTCTGGGTTACCCTGCGTATGTACTCCCATCATGTTTCCTTCGAAGTCCGGAGCGTGCTGGAATCTCTCTCTTGCTTCGAGTTTGTCGAGAATATTGTTAGTTAGTTTCTCTAAGAGTCGGCCTGGAGGCAACACTTCATTCTGGTTGTTTGTGAGATACTTCATTATTAGGCGGCGCGTTTGTTCCTCAACTCGTTCCGCTTCAGCAAAGATTGTCGGGCCCTCAGAGTAAAGCTCCCATGCTTCCCGGAACGGTTTGAGATTCTTCTTGTCTTCGTCCAGATTCTCAGGCTTTTGTGATGAGCTGCTTAGGCCCCAAAGGGCGAATGTCTGTCCCGGCGCGGTACCTTTCTTGAATACTTGTTCTCCTTTGTTCGTGGGCTGATAATCCCATAGCTGATCCATTCTTTCGATAACTCCCCCATGATGGACCACAAGGTCTCCCGTAACTCTCTCGAGCTCGGTGGATCGAATATTTGCCCTTTCAATGGCCCTCGGATCAACTGAAGATTTTTCCGAAATAGCTACTACGCCAAACAATCGCTGAAACCAGTCGGTAAAAGAGTAAACTAGCGTGGACGCCATCCCTCCAACCAATACGGCGACCAGTGCAGCGGAGACATCAGTCAGTTTAACGAACCCTTCACTCAAGAGATTGGATAACGTAAGCAACAAGGCGATAAACACGACTAAACCGAGAATCTGTCTTCTCAAATATCAGACGTCTCTCCGAAAGTATTCTGGATGTCTCAACCTGCCTATAAAAAGCTCTGAGGGCGGCATGGGTGTGGGGTCGACATGTTTAAGTGTGGGACAGAGTATCGAAATGTGGGAAACGCGAAATATGGCAGTCCTGAAGGTTGATGACCGCTACCGCATCGTACTAGACAGGGAAGTCAGAGAGAAACTGAAAATCGAACCCGGCGACAAGGTTCTCGCCCTGGCGAGCACCGAGGGCGTTCTGATCACCAACCTCAAAGGAAGAAAGTTCGAATCCCTTCACCCCGGCTTCAACTATACCGAAGAGAAACACGAGGCATCACGCTATCTCTTCCGTGAAACGAAGAAGAAAAAGAACTAGCAAAGATGCCCGTTCTCGACACGATCGTTCTCTTCGGCAGCATGGACCCAAAAGATCCACTCCACAAAGAAAGCCTTCGCTACATGCGTCTCCTCGGACAACCAGAATACTATCTTGCAGGCTTCGCGATACTCGAGTACGATATTGTCTTGAAGAGCCGCGGCCTCAGCCACAGAGAAAGAATGACCTACCACGCGGTAATGTCACAAGACTACCCCATCTTGGCCACTAAGACGCGACAGCTTTCACCGGAGATCATGTACATGACAGCGAGACTCGAACAAGAAGCTCCTATGGACTATTTCGACGCTGGCGTGGCCGCCGAGGCCAAGATGCACGACGGCCAGGTCGTCTCGAAAGATCCCATCTACGACAAGCTAGCAGGCCTGAAAAGAATCTGGTAAAAGTCCCCAGCTGGACCACACTAGTTCAAAGTGTAGACTGGGCACTTGAACTCTGATTTGCGAGAAAAAGTTCGACAGAGCCTATACTGAGAACCTTGGACTATATTGTCGGTAACCCAAGTGCGAGCGACGCTCGTACGTTCTCGGATCAGTCGTTCCAAGCGTACGCGAGTTGACGCACTCGGCTGGAAAAGGAATAGGGAAAGAGAATGGAGAAAGAGAACGGTGAGGATGATCCCAAGGCTCGCTTCATCGGCAGTATTGAGCGGTTTACGGGTCTACTGCTGGACCGGCTGGCGGAGAGTCCAGGCGGGAAACTGATGGATGAGAAAGAGTCCAGGATGTTCGGCAGCGTAGTGATGCGGTCCTACAAGATCTGGATGCAGGCCTTGTCACTGCAGCACCGGGACAAGGCGCTGGAAGAGAAATTCCGAAGGTTGCAGAAGAGGGTCGAGGAGAATGCTGTAAGGGAGGACAAGGACTGATGGTTGAAGATGGTCCGAACGTTATCCGGGATTTGGAGATCAAGAGACTGAGAGAATCCGCAGACCTGGCATACAGGAACGCGATGGACACGTCGTTACCGATGAGGATGCGTGAGACATGGCATCGCCAGTACACGAACACGGTCTTGGCGTTGAACCAGTTGTTGAGGGATTCGCAGTACAAGCAGTACGAAGAACGAATGCGCGCGATAGAAGAACTAGAGGGAAAAGACTAGTAGATGACAGGGTCCGTTTGGGGTAGGATCGACCGGAAGTACGAGACAGTCAAGAGGAATCGGAAGAGAAAGAAGATCGGGAACGAGCCGTTAGTGAACGGAGATATTCTAGAGTTCTTTCGGACGGTGACAGGGTTTGAGCCGACTGATTATCAGAAGAAGTTCTTGTCGGACCAGAACCAGTTTGTCGTGGCTAGATGGGCCAGACAGACTGGGAAATCTCTAAGTCTGGCTGTTCTGTGTTTGCATACGGTTCTCTCAGGATCGGGACGTGGAGTCGCGATTCTAGCACCTAGTCTCCGGCAGGGCCAGTTGTTGATCTCTCGGATCGCATCGTTCTTGAGAAAGATTCCGAGAGAGTGGATTGATGGGCGGGTCCTAAAGAGAAAACTCTCCTTTGTCAATGGTTCTAGTATCGAGGCGTTTCCGAACAGTCCAGAGACGGTCCGAGGACTGACCCTTGGACTCTTGATCGTGGATGAAGCGAACTATATCGAGGACGACAAGGCGCTCTACGACGCCGTCGTCTACGCGCTAGCTACAACGAACGGCCGATTCATAGCCACCAGCACGCCCGGGACACGTGACAGCCTCTTCTACCAAATGTGCACCAACGACGAAGAATACGGGGATTTCTCCCGCCACCACGTGAGCTTTCACGACGCGCTAGAACCAAAGGGTCCGTTGAGGAAAGAGACTGTTGAGAAATTGAAGCAGCAGACACGCGAGGACCCATCAAGGTGGGACCGAGAAATGCTTGCAGAATTCTCATCGGATGAAGAAGCATGGTTGAGCTACCGATTGATCGAGAGCTGTGTCGACCCAGCGTTGGAGTATGTTCCTGATCTCAACGGTCCCAAGAAGGAGGAGAGACAGGATTGAATCTTACTCCTAGAAAGATGAAACCTGGGCAGGTTCCGAGGGACTTCTACGTCGGGGTTGACCTTGGCCAGAAGAAAGATTACACTGTTGTCGCTGTAGTCGAGAAGAAGAATCGTCATCTTAGTCTTCGACAACTGAAACAGTTCCCTCTCGGGACCGAATACGACAAGATCCTCGAATACCTAAAGCTAGCCGATGATGAATTCCGTGATGTTCATGGTTTCTACATTGACCGGACCGGCGTTGGAGAGGTCTTCACAGAGAACGCGACAAAGCATGGGCTTCACAACGTTCAGGGAATAGTCCTGACCATGCCTGAGAAACAAGAAGTCATGACTTGCCTCAAACAGACAATGCTCGAGAAGAGACTGCACATTCCGAGGGATCGAGAACTAGAGAACGAGATGAACGGCGAAATCGCAGAGATCACGGCAACGGGAAAGACCAAGTTCCATCACCGGTCGGGGACACACGATGATAGGTTGTGGGCTGTAGCACTCGCAGTTTACGGTGCTAGGCACGATATTGAGCCGTACAATCCGGTCATTCTATTTGGCAGCCCGAAGGACTTCTTGGGCCGAGTCCGGAAACCGTCCTGGACAGACTGGGTCGAGAAGCTGAGAGGCGAGACCGTGCAAGACAAATATGACCAATCGTTGACGGTGGCGAATCTGAACGCTCGAATACTGAGAAGAGACCCGAAAGCAATTCTCGGAATGGCTCCACCTCCAGTCAGAAGCCTCCCTGACGATGAGAAGACCACTGGACCGAAACGTGTCTGCACAGTCTGCAACACGCACTATGTGTACGAGCCTGGAAAAGACAGCCCCTGTGGACATATCAAGAAGGACGGGACGATGAGGCTATGACCGGCTCGTCTGGAGACCCATCCTGCCACAGGGTTCACAAGTTACTCGAAAGACACCATCCACGCGAGGCCTTCAGGATACACGCCACAAACATACTATCACGCGATCAGCACCTCCGAGAGCGGCTCTCTCCCTCTACTGTCAAGATAGATCCTCCCAAGATAGCCATCTCAAGGAGATCCCTGCAACAGTTCCGAAACTGGGAGACTGAAGAAGTGAGAGTCCCCACCAACGAAAAAGAAGCACACTATCTAATAGAGAAGTGGAGGAAAGGTGGGCCAGTAAAAACAGGGGACATCGTGGGTCTCATTCTCTACTCAAACATGACCAACAGGAGAAAACGGGAGAGGGGGAGTGACGTTGTCTCTCATAACGTCCCTCTCGTATCTGAGAAATAGGAGATAGAAGACCCAACCTGAACAGATGTCGGGTTTGCTGGAAACCATACAACGAATGCCAGAGCCCGCCGGGTTTTAGGAACGAGCGTTCTCCTCCATCATAGCTAGTTGACAGAACTAGGAATACCGGTGTGAAGTCTAGGCTATTTTCTGAGATGACTCAAGATTTCCCTGCACAATTCATCTCTTTTCTTATCAGAGTAGTTGGTATAGCTCAGCTCTAGGACCCTGTACCCTCTCCTTCGCAGCAGTGTTCGCAGCTCTTCGTCTTTGACCATCTGAGCCGTCTTCAGGTGGACCCGACCATCAACAAACACGATCAACGGTCGAGATTCCAGCGGGAAATAAAAGTCGGCCGTGGCCACGGGTATCTCGACTTGGGTTTGATAGCTCATTCCTTCTTCCTGTAGCCTCAGGGCGATTTCATGCTCCATCCGCGAAGGATTAACGTTCAGATGCTCGCGCCAGTCGCTCCGCTGACTCGACATCTGGAGAGTTAAGCTGCCCCTAGGCTATTGCTCAGACACGAGAACGAAACTGCTCGTCACTGCGGTCCCATCACCTAGGTAGCTACGGATCATGTCCGAAATGCCCTACAACGATTCGAATTTTTCTAGGGATTCTGCCCGAAGCTGATCAAAGTCCGCTTCACGAACTCAAATGCTGTCTCGTATCCTGCTGCAACAAAGAGGGCTCCAACAATGGCTTCGTAGCCGCCAGCTCTTATCGACTCTTCAATTGGAGATTTCCTCTTCTCTCCCTCAGACAAATGCAAGAATTTTACGAGTTGAATTCTATCGGCCGCCTCCGCCAAGGACTTGTCATTGGCGAGTTTCTCCCAGTGATCATGAAGTTCCTTTTCTCCTCCCGGAACGCTACTATAACCGTGATAGCATAGTATCAGATCAAGAACGGCGTCGCCTAGAAACTCCAACCTCTCGTTGCTCTCATTCCCCATGTACTTCTGCTCGTTCAATGAAGAATCATGTGTAAGAGCGCGCTTGAGTAAGCTCTTGTCCGAGAAATGGAACTTGAGTTCACTCTCAAGCTCTTCAAGTTTCGAGTCCTTCATGTCCAGTCACAAAGTGTTCTCTCGTCCCGGTCTATGAAGCTTAGACAGCCGCCAAATGCAAAGAAGCGTCAAAAACGTCTAGGGAGGATCCGGACCTGCCTACTTCCACAATCCAACTAGTTTGTCCACTCCCCGATGGAAGGGTTCTAGTTTCCCTGCCGTTCGAGGAAAGACGTCAGAAAGAGGGTAAAAATCGGAATAATGGAACCATCTCTCGTCGTAGGAGCCTAAGACGAAGTCTCTAACATGTTTTGCGTAAAAGTGATGACCGTGATTGCTTACGAGTACAAGGATGGACTCCGGCCAAAACTCCATGTAACGACTCACTTCCCAGTTGTTCAACAATACGGCCGGCTGCCCCTTGCTGTCGACTTTGCTACCTCTGAACTTCACTTCTACCATTTGCAGCTTTCCATCGCCCGAAACGAGAAAATCGGGCATTGAACGAATACGGTGAACCAGCGGTGTGATCCCAAACTCCTTCTCTTTCAGTTCTTTCTTCAGCGATGCCATCGAGCTTTCGTACCCAAATGGATAGACTGTGTAGCCGCCGGACTCGAGCAGGCTTCTCAGCATCTCTTTCGCTGATCCTCCTAAGCAAGATCTTGCCTGAAAGACCGTTCTCGATACTGAGATTCAGTGTCAGTCATAGGGTTGACATGGTGAGGCGGAAACTTAGGCCTGTAGGGGCTCTGGGCGGGTCAAACGGCTTGCGAAAGATTTTCAAGGAAACTGATCCTGGAACTAATTTCTGAAGGAACCTTGCGTGAATGAGATAGTTATTGTTGGAGACGTCCACGAGGGCCGAGCCTATGATTTTCGCGTGAACCCGCTGATTTCGGTCTCCGACCGCACGTTAGACCTCCATAAGAATTTGGTACTGGCGGCAAAGTTTGCCGCGGAGAACAAGGCAGTTCTCTTCATCTTGTTGGGGGATCTTTTCGATCGTACGAACGTGGCACCGATCTTCAGAGAGTACGTACGCCAGGATGTGATCGAGCCGCTAGGAAAGGCAGGTGTTAAGGTCTTGATTCTAGCTGGCAATCACGACCAACCTCGGGTCTTCGAGAGGGGAACTTCGGTCGACGATCTCTCAGGCTACCCACATGTCACGATCTTCAGAAAACCTACTAGCCTTATTGAAACAGTCTCCGGCCGAACAATTTCTTTCATAATCATGCCATTTCTGTATCCGGACGGCATCCTGGACCAGTTGGGCAAGAAGGTCGAAGATATTCCAGAAGAACAGAGGATTGCTGTAAGTCAAGAAGTTCTGAAGGAGTTTCTGCACAAATCGTCTGAAACGAAAGCTGACGCAAAGATCTTGCTGGCCCACTACTACTTCGAAGGAGCAGAGTTAGGCAACCCTCTCTATCCAGATGCTGAGATGGGGGAGTTAGAGTTCACACAATCTATGATTCCGCAAAATATCGACCTAGCTTTCTTTGGCCACGTCCATCTCCACCAAACAAGAGAAGCGAGACGAGTTCCAGTCATCATCGTCGGAGCAGTGGAACGAATAGACTGGGGAGAGAAGCTAGGTAGGAAGGGATTCGTCACCCTGGACCCCGCTACAATGAAGTGGGAGTTCCGAGAATTGCCTACAAGAGAGATGCTGGAGATACGAGTGAAGATAGAAGAGGGGGAGAAAGATCCAACGGCTAGGATTCTCGAGAAGATACCCTCGGACCTTGAGGGGAAGATGGTGCGCCTCTACGTTGAACTACCATCAGCGATGAGACCGCTCGTTCGAGAGAACGACATTGGGGAGAGGTTGTCTCAAGCCTTCGACCGAAAAGTGTCCTGGCTCACGCCTTCAGTTGAACCCGTGAGGTCAGCCGAGACAGGTAAGGCGCTCGCCAACCATTACGGGTTGCTAGAATCTTTCCTCGATCTGAACTTCGCAAAGCATCCTCACAAAGACGCTTTGGCTAAGGAAGGGCGTGGGATTCTGCGAGAGGTTTTGGGGGAATGAGCAAGCACCTGAGCGGCTTCGTCATCAATGAGATAGAATTGAAGGGATTCATGAGATATCGGGATCCGGCGACAATTCCCTTCCGAGATAAATTCACCGTAATAACCGGGCCGACTGGGTCCGGTAAAACCTCACTGCTTGATGCAGTTACCTTCGCTCTCTATGGAAACTCTTCCCGCACAGATGAAAAGGTGAAGGTAGAAGATTTCGTCGACAAAAACGGATACGTCAAACTCTCGTTCAATCGCGATGCCCAGCAATACGAAGTGACACGCGGGCGGAAGAACGGTCGGAATTATCTAGCTCTTGCGCGCGAGTCTCAGAGGATCGCCGGAAGCACGACGGACCTGGAATACAAGATCGAGAACCTTGTCGGACTAGACTATGTTGGGTTCAGAAATTCTACCTTCATACGGCAGGACGAAATGAAGAGCATCGGATCAGAATCTGGGGCAGAACGGCTCAAAATCTTCGAGCGTCTGTTTAGGCTGGAGATCTTTCATCGGGCTCAGGAGCTAGCAGACAAGAAGCTACGCATCATCGAGAAAGAGACAGTCGCAGCGAAGACCGATCTGGCTGGTAGGCAAAGAGACTATCTTGATACTCTACCCAAAGAAAAGGAGAGACTGGAAGAAGCTGAGACGAATTATTCCAACTTGAGCAAGGAGATCAAAGAACTCGAAAAAAATTCCAGTACAGTTCAGGATCTAATTGATAGACTTGAGCCAATTCACAAGAAGTACGAGGCTGCTACCCGAGAGATCAAGAACACTGGCGCTGAAATCCAGCAACAGAAAAATGCGCTAGAGACCGCACTCAGAAAGAATGCTGAGCGTGAGAAACTTCAGACAGTAATCAAGAAGCTCCGAAACCTTCCTGAGGAAGAGAAGAAGCTTAACCGAGAGAGAGAAGGACTTGAAAGAAACCAACAGAAGTACAACAGCCTATTGGAGAGGAAGGAGGAGTCCTCTGAGCGCATTACACAAGTCAAAAGGAGAGCAGCGGCCGAGATAACGAAACTAGCCAAAGATGCCGAGGCACAACATAAGCGACTCACAGGCCTCGCTCGAGCCTTAGGGAAAGAGGAAGCATTCAACCTACTCCGACGTGAGGGGGCGCTTACAACGCTAATTGAGAGAATTACTAAGGAAATGGGATGGCTCAAAGGTCTCCTACCCGCACCCTTCGTGCAAACCTTAGCGGAGGAACAGAAGGAAGCTCGGACCGATCTTGCAAAGACATCGCGCAAGACTAAGAAGATTACCGGTGACGTATTCCGCAAGTCCGATATTGAGGAGAATATCCGCCAGGCCGAAGAGCGCCTGAAGAGCTACAAAGAACAATCGGAAAAGGACCTATCTGCAGAACAAGCGAAGATGGACAGCATTGAAGGGTTGATCAAGAAGGCCGGTTTTGCACCAGCAGACATTCCCCGCTTGAGCCAGGTAAAGAAACGGCTCAAGGACATCACAAACTCTGTCCGACAACAGGGTACGGCGATGAAAAAGATAGAAAGCTTCCCCGACCAAGGCGCGCTAATTACAAGTCTACGGGCGAATCTCGAACGTCTAAGCAAGAAGCTCCAGTCCGACACAGAAACCGAGAAAAAGCTCGCGGGTGACGAGGAAAGATACTCCCAGGCACAAGAAGAGAAAGAAGCTTCGAACTTCACAATAAGCAATGCAAGGGAGCGACTCGGGAAAGCAAGAGGCGAAAAGGGACTTCTCGCAGATAGAGTGAAAGAACTGGAAGCACTCGGCCCCATCATAAAGGAATTGGAGGAGGGCCTAAGCGGCCTCGCCCGGGACGAAGGAGTACTGACTGTTCTGAAGGAGAGAGTATTCCACCCGAGTGGAATAATTGTCTTCGCCATCGCCCAAGTGCTTCAGGGGATCAGCATAGAAGCTTCCAAGATTCTCGGTGAACTGACAGACGAGCGCCTCAACAAGATTCGTCTAACGCCGACATCGGAACCCAGAGGAGGCGCGGTCAAGATAGAGGTGGAGGGCGTTGACGGACTCTTTCACGACGTCTCAGTCCTCAGCGGCGGGGAGAGGACTCAAGTGAACGCTGCGCTCCGCTTCGCTATATCGAAGGAGCTCGCTCGAATGCCGCAAGTTGGGAAGTCCTATGGAAATATGAAGACGTTGTTTATCGACGAGGGAGATTTGGGATCGCTTGATACAGAGAGTGCGAGAGTCTTCTTTGTCAGGAAGCTTCTCTCCATGGGGGACACCTTTGAGCGGATCATACTTGTAACTCATATCGCGGAAGTTGCCGAGCAATTTCGTTCCCGAATACGAGTATCAATGACACCGGAGAGATATTCGCGCGTTGAGGTTGAGGGGGTGCCGGCTTGAATACCGTCGTTCACCACAGCGACATAGAGGAGAACGTTCGCAGACACTTTGACACGATTCGAAAGTATCGAGATATTGCAAAGAGGGAAGCCGGTTCGCAACTTTCCAAGCTTAGTCCCCAGTCCTTCCAGCTTTCGTCGCTGGTTCCTGAGACGGTGGCGATTGATAGCTCATACGCGCCTCTGTACCAAACCTCCGGAATGTGGCTGATTGCTGTCAGAGCGGTCGCTCTCAAGTACGGTTTTTCCGAAGACAAAAAGGGAACAAATTACCACTTGCGAGGCTGCGAAATGAACGAAGGAGCTGAACTCGTCACCACAAGCAAGCTTATCGCAGGAGAACTCTCTACCTTTACTCAAGAACTGAGGGACCGCACTTCTGCCAGAAAGAGCGAGGCACCAAGGCGCATGGGTGCATTAGCAACCATACTCCGTGAATTCCAACTCGCAAACTCCATGGCGAAGACTTTGGAGAAGTCGATCATCATGATGGATGGAACACTCACAACCCCACCTATTACCGAGATCAAAGAACTGGCTCAAGACGCTGTGAAGTCGTGCGAGAGGAATGGGAACATTCTCGTGGGAGTGTCCAAGGATTCTAGCACGAACCTTTTCGGGTCCATCGCTACTGATGAAGAGTTATTGCGAACGGTGAAAGGTAGGGAATTGCTGTACGTCAAGCCGCCTGAACCCAAGAGAACCGCTCTTGGGCCAAGAGGCGACGTGTTCTTCGTCAAGTTCCATCCTGACGCTCCCAAGTGGTTCAGAGTCGATATCGCTCCTCCACAGTCTAACCCTGGAGATTTGTTGGGTTCGATTTCCCAATTTGCTAGGAACCAACTTTGTCCCGGTTATCCCTTCCCGCTTGCTGAGGCCCACATGGTGGCTGTTGAACTTAGGAAGTTTCCGAGAGTCTACGACGATCTGCTCTTCAAGGTTGGACGAGAGATGGGTTTCGACTTCGATGAAATCGCGTGGGGGAGAACCAACATCGAGGGTCGCCGAAGGGACGCCTTCCACGCCTACCTGGATGTCCTCAGCAAGAGAGGCGCAGTCGCATGAGCGATGGAAAGACGAAGATCGGCGAGGTTGTACAGGCCGCCGTCTCGGCAGGCATACATGTCAAGTTGAGCCTCGGAGGTCCCGAAGAGATCAAGACAGGTTATCCCATCATAGTCGAAGGTGAGAAGTACGATTTCTACTGCATAGTCATGGATGTTTACAATCCGGGGGTCCCGGTGGTCGATGCTGTGGCGACGTCTCCTCTAGGGAGGGCAGCGATACCCGCCGTTTCCCCTGGCATGCAGACGGGCTATCTTGGAAACATATTCTATAGCAAGGTCCTCCTGGAACCGATCCAAATCATCGACAAGAAGACCAGCGAGTTGGGGGAGGTCGAAACTATTCCTCAGTATTTCGCCGAGGTTCGTTTCGCCACAGCCGATGATGTGAAGGCGATCTACCAGCCAACACGGTCCTCAATGCCGATAGGCAACCTTCGCGGAATACCCGAGTTCAGTATACCGATAGATTTTGAGAAGCTTACTGAGAAGTCCTTTGCAATTCTAGGCAGGACTGGTATGGGGAAGAGCTTCCTCAACAAGATCATTTGCAACTTCATTCTACAAACAGGTGTAGCCTCTGTCTTCGTCTTCGACATGCATGGCGAATATGGAATGTTCTCAAGCACAGACCACAGCAAGGGTCTCAAGTTCTACTTCCCAGAGAAGGTCGAGTGGTTCACCCTTGACCCGAAGCGGAACCACGACGCAGCGCCTTTCTTCATCGATCCCGAGTCAATAACCCCTGAAGACCTCATCCTCGCTCTTCCAGACCTTAGCCAGAGAATGCAAGACGCGATATGGGAGATCAACAAGGCCAGAGGGAAGAACGACGTGTTGACCGCCATCAATCTGGCCGAGTCTGGGGACACAGTACCTGAATCTACCCTGCATGGCCTTCAGGCAAGAATCGCCCGACTTGAGAGAATGGATTTCATCAGGCCAGCTCCCAAGAGCATGAGGGAGGACCCCTTCAACACAATACTCCGTCGGGTCAAAGAATCCAAGTCCATCGTCCTGGATTTTGGAAAATACGGCAAGGACTCGATGGTCTACCTATTCGTGGCCAATGTGATCTCGAGACGACTCCACGAAATATACACGGATGAGAAGGGCGAAGACCTGCCGAGGCTCGTAATCTTCCTTGAAGAAGCCCACAAGTTCCTCGACCCCAAGGTCGCGGACCTCACAATCTTCAACGTCCTAGCGCGAGAGATGCGCAAATTCAACCTGGTCGTCGCTCTGATAGACCAAAGGCCCTCGCGCATTGACGACGAGATCATGAGCCAGCTGGGAAACAGAATGATCCTCTCTCTAAAAGAATCGAAGGACTTGGACCACGCTCTCTCAGGACTACCCAAGGCAGCGGTTTGGAGCAACATAGTCCAGACCATACCGGCCAGGACCGCTTTGATAGTAGGCGATGCAGTCCGCGTACCCACCGTCATAGAGATCATGGATTACTCGACGATTCAAAAACACCTCGAAAAAACCCCCAGCGGCAAGAAAAAACTTACTGCTGAAGACATAGGAAAAATCACCAAGAACGCCGACAAAATCATCAGCTCGATAGATTAGAACCCACGGCAATGCGAAAGTAGAGGCGCTCCCATCAGGCGTCACCGGAGCGTTGTCAACAGCTTGCTCAAAAGGAAATGTGGCTGGCTATCCTATGATCCCAGCCCTGCGCCTAGAGTGCAATGGGCACCTGGGGGTTAGGTCTCTGGGTCAAGCCTTGGGTTCAACGAGTAAGGGTGCCCTGCTTCGCTGTTGCAGCAGGTGTGTACCTATTCTCTTTAGCCTATCCATTCTCGAGGAAGTAGAGAATCACCTGTAGGTATATTTGTCGAGATTATACCACTCGCCGCAACTAAGGCAAGTTGCCACAAGCTTCTTGTCTACTGTCTTTGACCTTGGGGGCTTCACTTCATGTAACTGAAAGCTTGTTGACTTGCAGAACACGCAGATGTGCACAGTAGCCTCTGGGTCTCTCATTTTTTCGCCGAGGTCTTTGAACCGAACATTGCTTATCACGCGCCACTTCTGGTCGCGGTTGAGCGTTCCAACTCTCTTGAAATTCTGAGATTTGTAGTGCTGGAAAGGGCTCATTCTGACATCGATCCAGCTGAGGGGCCAATGAGTTCATGAGGTTGTTTCCTCATCATCTCATTCCCCTTGAGTAACTTGCAAGCCAAGTAGCTCAAGCAGTTTTTGGGCCATCTGCAGACCCTCGGGAGATCTCGGAATCCGGATGTAGACATCTCCAACCTTCGCATCTAGAAATCCGGAAGGTGTGACAGGGGTCACAGGTTGTTCAAAACTAGAGGCTCCAGTGTTAGTCTCGGTCGAAGTTGTCAATGGTCGATCTATAACCTTGAGATCTTTCACCGCTTCTCCAATGAGGTCACGCAGGAACTCAGCCTTCGACTGGACATCGGATGGCCCTGCCCCAGTGAGTTTCCCGAGAAAGGCAAGAAACTCTCCATCTCCTTCAGGAATTGAGGTTCTGTATCGTTGGTACAGTTCACGGATTAGTTCAACCTTAAGCCATGCCTCGGCCCTAGCTTTGTCCTTGTCTTCTTGAGTGAATCCGTGTATTATTTGATCTGCCAAGGATGTTCTTTTGAATGTCCCATGTCCTTCTATGAGCCCGTACCTCTTGAGTGACGATAGGGCGCGAGCGAACCCTCCGGTCCCGATCTTGAGATTGAGGGCTTGCGCCAGTCCGATGCGATCTATTCCTTCCGATAGCACTCGGAAGGACTTGCTAGCATATTCTATCGCGGTATCGAGGGTGACGTCCGGATATTCGGAGCCGCCTAATGAGCCCATTTTGGTTCCCAGTCAATGTCTGGACATGAGCCATAAAAAGGTTGCCCTGGGCGGGTAAAAATGGACAGGTCATACCTTCGCCCTCTTGGAGTCGTGGACAGATGAGGGTTGAATGGTCGCAGGGAGTAGGATTTCGAACTGGAAGAAGCCCATTCCAATTGAAAGATGTTCAACCCGTAGAAGTTCTTTCGATGCAGTGTCAACGTAGATCATATCCAGCGCAAAGAGGTTCGTTGGTCAAATGAGGAGCCTCAGAATTATTGAGGACCGATACAAACAGCTTCTGCCGATCTTCCCCGGCGCCCATTCGCTGGTACTTGACAATCTACGCGTGACTAATGATAGCCTGTATCGAGATATTATGAACCATGTGAAATCGCGAGGTCGCAATTCCAGGAACATCTTAGAGAGAGCTTCTCTCAGCCCTCTTTCAATTTGGGGCATGTTTCGATAGAGAACAATCCTCTGGATAGAGAAAGTTTCCTTTTGCATACGTTCGTTTTTTGGGTATGAGTTCTAGCTGGATGCGAGAAGAGTAATATGCTGCGACTGAAACTCATTGAGAATAATGAGCTTGGTGGCGAAGCGGGAATCAACTGTCGCCCAAGAACTCAATCGCTTCGTTGTTACACGGCTTGTTAGCTGCGAAAACTCTCTCGATCCTCAACCTTTCCTTTCTGAAGTACATGCACGGGGAAAGGGGTCGACAGTTTATACAACTCACCCTTACCACACAAAAGTCCCGATTGAAGCAATAAGCCCCCACATTGCGCACTACACCCTGCCTGGTGACATCATTCTCGATCCTTTTTGTGGGAGTGGGATGACAGGCGTCGCGGCTCTTGCCAACCGAAGGCGGGCAATCCTCGTCGACCTTAGTCCCGCAGCTGTTCACATTGCAGAAAGCCACGTTACCCCTGCCCCACTGGCATCGCTGGAATCGGCCAGTGCCTCTATCTTGGACCGGTCCAGAGAGTATGAAGCAGAATGGTATGGCACGAGTTGCAGAAAATGTGGTGGCAAAGCAACGATCGCGTACGTTATCTGGTCATCTGAGATTAGATGTCTCTGCGGGTCGCAGTTCCTCCTATGGGACCTAGCGGTTGACAGCGCTACCGGCGAGATGAAACGTGACTCTGTTTGTCCCCATTGCGGCGAACATCTTCTTGGGCATCAATCCATCCGGACTGGAAATCGTCCCGTAACGACAGTCTACGATTGTGAGGGTCACTGCACACCGTCGCGTCAAGAGGCCCCTACAAACGAAAGTGAAGGCCAATTGATTCGATCAAGTGAAGTCCATGTCTTGCCCAGTTGGGCCCCCGACTCTCCGATGATGCATGTAAGGCCTGGACAGAGATGGGGGGAACAATGGAGACCTGGGTATCATCGGGCGGTTACCCATGTCAGGGACTTCTACACTCATCGTGCATGGGCTTCCCTCGCGTTTCTCTACGATCAAATCCAAAAAGAGGACCAAACCGTCAGAAAGCACCTGCTATTCGCATTCACGGCGTGCCTTCCCGCAGTCTCGAGGATGGTCAAGTATCTCCCGTCAAGGGGAGGGAGAAGCAATACCCCAGGAACCCTGTATATTCCCGCGCTCTCATTGGAGCAGAATGTCATTCGAGTCTTTGAGAGGCGATTGCATAGAATATTGTCGTTTGCTAGATGGCAAGCCGACCACTCTTTCCAGTCCGGTGATGCCTGCGTGGTCACTGGCTCTGCAACAAATCTGGGAGGGATCCCAGACGACTCGATCGATTATGTCTTCACTGATCCCCCGTTTGCTGAGAACATCCAATATGCCGAATTGAATTTTCTCATCGAGGCCTGGCTACGAGCTTACACGGAGACTTCCTTGGAAGCAGTCATCTCCCCTGCCCGAGGACTAGGACCAAACCATTTCGCACACGTTATGAAGCTGTCATTTCAAGAAATGTTTCGCGTGTTGAAGAAAGGGCATTTTTGCACAGTCATTTTCCATAACACAAGCGCAAAGAACTGGCAGATGATCATGTCGGCAGTGCGAAACTCTGGATTCAAATTAGAGTCTGTTACTTTCATTGACAAGGGGCAGTCAGGATGGAACCAAGTCACAAGCGAGTATGCCGCAAACTTCGATCCGGTTCTTCATCTAAGGAAAATCGATGGTGGCGAATCGCCTCGGTCGACCTTGTATCTGAACAAGGGAGAGTGGGAACAACAAGTCGGGGAAATCGTTACGTCGCATCTGTTGAGGAAGCCTGACGGCAGACAACGGACAACCGCTTACCTTCATAGCTTGATTGTTCGATCTTTGCTTCTCGACGGAAGAGAGGACCTGACTCCGTCCCCTCGACAGTTGGCGTCAATGTTGGAGCAATCTTTCGTGAAGAAAGATCGATCATGGTTCCGCAAAGGAGAGGGGATGCCACTCAGGGTCCTTAGCGACTTCGTAGCTCACTAGTTTCGTTGCTCTTTTAGACCTCTCAATTTGCGGATACCTACAAGTCCCGAATAGATTTCATTCCAGGGGGAGCCAATATCGAGTACGTTCGAGACTATCTCGTCCAAAGCTCTTCGATCGGTCAGCATGATTTCACTCTCGATGGGTTGGATTTGTCTTCGGATGAAGACTTCTGATTCCCCGAACAGATCTGCAATCTCTTCAAGCGCCGTCAAGTTTGGAACTGGCATTGAGCTCCAGTCCATCCCTTCAACCTTCAGAGCGCCAAGAACATTGGTACGACCTATTACTTCTCGCGAGAGAGCTGCTAGGCTGCCGTTCAAGTAAAGGAGCAACCCCTTTGTTGAGTCAGCATGGCTAGGAATCAAGGAGTAAAAATTTCCATCGGCGAGAAGCAATCCCGGGTTATAGTGCGCCCTGTGGTTGTCGCGCGTAATTTTGGGAACAAGAATAGGGCCTGGTTCCTTGGAAAACACTGAGTACCAAGCTCTGCTTCCTGGTCTCGAGCCCCGTCTGCTTAGTTCCGGCCGCTTAGGGATTCCTGCTTGTTCACCGAGTTCTATGTATCGAGAGACAGCGAGTTCTTTTATTGACTCCTTCGGAAGATTGATATCAAGAACGAAATAGTCAGTATGATCAACCAATATGCAAGGGTAGAGCCGGGGGCTAGTAACGATTTCCCGTAGAAATCTTTTCTCGATTGGTATTTCTTTGGGCGCCAGCTGAGAGAACACGAGAGCCTTCGTCAGCGGTGTGCCTGGTGACACGGGGGCCTTTCGTAGTATGAAGAAGTCATTGGCTCTAGAATGAATGCCACTCTTGACTCTTGCGATTTGACCGAGCGGAACAAAGCGGTCCCGAAGACTCTCAAAGATCTGGCGATATATTTTCGGCGCTCTTAGAAAGCGCCCTCCCCATTTGCTTTTGACCCAAGTTTCTTCATGTCGTAGAATTTCCTCATACAATACCCTTTGTGGAATGGAAACCAGACTAAGTTCCTCATTGGAAGCTGGTCGAATATCACCTCCATTGCTGGAAAGCAACCTTTCTAGAAGGGAGAACGATGGTCTGGGCAACCGCAAGAATCTGACTACTTCCGTCAGGTTTTGTTCTGGAGTCTGGGGACTGTGCCGTGTTGACTTAGTCACCAGAGTTATTGCCGGGTCGATGTCCGCCTCAAAGCTCCTCTCCGTCCAGCCTAATATGCAGAGGATTCTTGAGTTGACAGTCAACCACTCTTGCAAAGCCACTCCATAATTTGAATCGAGCCAGGAGTTTGACGTAACGAGACAAAGAGTTCCGTTCTGACGTAGGTGATGCAGCCCTTTCAGAAAGAAATAGACGTAGAGGTCTGCCCCGCGATCGAGTCTCAGAACCGGCCAGTCTTGTCGTACTTCATGGTACAGTCTTTCTTTGTAGCCCAGGCCTACACTCCCATCGAGGTCATCGGAAGTAATCTTTCCCACGAGTTCATTTCGTATGTACGGAGGATTGCCGATTACGACATCCGTAGGACCAATACGCTCGAGGATACCTGGCAAGAGATAGTCTCCTTGGTAGACGTTTATCTGCGAGAAAGATCCAAGATCTTCCTTGAACCTCAGGAGCAGACCTAACTTGGTTAGTCGAGCGCCCCACGAGTCTATTTCCACAGCGAAGAGATTGGGCAAAATGCGGCGAGTCAGTTCACGGGGATTTTCGAGTCCTGCCCCAAGTTCCTCTGCGATATCTATTATTCCGTGAAGGAACTCCCCACTGCCAGAAGCGGGATCGACAATTTTCGTGTTGCAAAGGACATGTTTAACCGAATCTAGCTTTGAGCGAGCTGTGTCTGAATTCAGAAAAGGTATAGTTTCTTCGAAATTGAGACCCAGCTTTCTGGAGAGCGGTGGGCATATCGCGAGCTTACACATCAAGTTCACAACATCTAGGCTCGTTCTATGGATACCTGACTTTCTGTGGCCCAGGCGTCCAAACCAGTCGTAGGCTAGGCTGAGGATCCTGTATGGGGGAATGTCGAGAGCTTCGACAACATTTGTCAAATCATGAAGGGTTCTCTCGGCTAGTTGAAGAGGCATCGATGATAGTGTCGGGACTCTTTCGATTCCAAACTTCGCAAGGACTAGGTTTGTGTTTGTGAGTCGTCTGCTAGTATTTCGTTCTCTGGGTAGTAGGCCGTTCTCTTCTAAGATTGAGGTTAGTAAGCATCCAAGGAAGAGGTTCTTAGAGATCTCAAAAGGGTCAAAAAGTTCTTCCTGAAACGCCGTCCAGGCCTTCGAGAGGCCTTTGACCGCGTTATTGAGCACCGATTCGGAGGACATCCGCCACGAGGTCCCTCGCGTCAAAATACACGTGCCAGCCGCATTCAACGAGGCGCTCTAGTGAATTGGAATCATTCCACTTCCCATCAAGAACTGTCATCAACGTATAATCCTCTCTGAAAATAATGCCGTTCGATCCCAAGTCGCACTTTACAAGCCACCCTTTGATTCCCTCTTCCTTGCTTCGTCGGTTCTGCTCATTTTCAGTAAACTTAGTTTTGATGAGACAAGTTGTCTGATTGCACTTGACTGCAAGCTCGAATCTAACCGTGGCGGATCTATTACCTAGATGAGCCAGGTGCTCAGGGTAGGAGCTTAGTCTAGGCTTCCTGTGTTCCAGCCAATGACGCAAAATTGTCGGCAATTCGAGTGTCTTTGTTAGTGAATGTATCTTTCCCTTAGCGAGCTCTCTCTCTAAGAGTAGTCGGACGTAGTCGCTCACAGGATCAACTCTCGTGCCATTCCAAAGCTTGTTGCGTACTAGATCGCGTACAATCCGTTTGCGCTCAAGAAGAAATTGCAGGATCTCCTTCTCTTGCATAGGGAAACTCTTCTCGACGTCGCGCAGGATCCGGGTGGTAGCTTCTTGGGGGAGGTCTGACAGATAGATAGTTTGCTCGCCGACACCTCCAATCCCGAAGTAGTCATCGGCCCTTAGACCAGCCACGGCCAGCAGGAAAGGTCTTAGGAAGTTTCGTCTTCCAGGGTCCTCTTCCCGCCATAAGGCGAGGAGTTCCGAGCGGCGGTCGTTGGCAATTCGATGAGCTATTTCGGAACATCTCAATTGATAGTTCTTCAAGAAATCCTGTGCCACTTTGTTGAAGGGGTTCTTTGTCTCGTTAATTGCAATGATTTCCATTAGATCGGCAGGGTCGATATCGGAGGTTTGCGGCGGGATCGGTGTACGAGCAAGGACACTCTTCTTTACGGACTGACGTATTGAAGGAGGACCTTTCTTGAGTTGGGCCTCCAGGTGGGCGTGGGCTCCCTTGAATTCTTGAGTATGTTTGTAGTTAGGTCGCGACTCCCAGAACTCCATTGCCTTCTTGTTTTGCTGACACCCACCATCAACGTAGGTTCTAATGGCCTGGATGATCATATCGTACTTCATTGCCACAGACTGGGCAAGTGAATTGTTTCGTCGCATAAGCTGGAGTTCGGCGAATTCCCGCCCGTGTGCGACCTTTCCTTCTGAAACGTTTTCTCTGATTCTTCTGGCTATATCTTCTAGGTTCGTGTACATCTCCGTGGCATCGAAGCCATCGCGTGTATAATGGGGATAAATGCAGAGATCTAAGAAACTCTCAAAAAGCGTGATCGCCCATGGACGCAGTCGACGCTTATTTCCATACAGAACGTGGACTAAGGCTGTTCTGGCAGTAATGAATTCGGTTCGTTTTTCAAGTGCCAAGGACTTAGCATAGGCAAATTCTTCAAATGTCTCTAGAGCCTCGTACGTCTTGTTTGGTTCCTCTTCGACTTTCAAACCCTCTGGGTAGTGTGTGACTTGAACCAACATCGACCTCGGCTCTTCAATTGTATCCTTTTCGGTGAGAAAGAAGTCAAAAACGTCCCGCGACGCCTCATCCAGATTCTCGTGGAATTCAGGGATGACAGCCCACGAGGAACCCAGTGCTTGCGATGAAGCCGCCTGAAATAGCCACTCCAAAGCCTCACCTAACAGCACCTTGCGACCATACATCTGAAAGAAACCATGTCCTTCAATTATCGACAAAGTCGAGCCTCTCCCCGGAACAGGCCTCAGAGTCCTTTGTTCCTAAAATAGTCAGTTAGATGATTCACCAATTCCAAGAAAGCCTCCGACTGTGGTCGTTGGCCATCCAGCACCATGTCAGCCATCCTTGAGCGGTTGGAAATCAAATCTTGAGTGATGAGAATGGTGTTCTTAGGACTGAAAGTTGATTGATAATCTTTCATTTGAGTACGAATAACTCCAATAGGTTTGCCCGTGGTAACCTCCTCAAGGATTTCAGGAAGAACTCGTATAGGTTTGGGGAGCGCGTAGGCTGCAGGGAGTGGTCCCGTATGAGTGAGCATGTTTGTGTACACCTCTGCAATTGTCGGTTGTTCACTTAGGGACCTTTGAATAGACACCGTGATCAAGTTATGTCCAATGCCCCTGCTTGTTGTCGTTGAGACTTTCCCGCGAATCAATGTGATGTCAGGACGAAGCCGAGAATTCACGAAAGGATAGCCTTGATAGAACAAGCTTATTGGTTCGCTACCTCGGACAAGAAATGCTGACGGGTCGAATCGTTTCGCTATGTCCTCGGCCGATCCGATTCTGCGATCTTGTCCTCCGGTTGTAGGCGCAAAATAAGGTGCCTGGTTTTGAGCATCCAGTCGTACTTCATTGGTAGGGCATAGATATTCGATTTTTGTCAGAGCAACAAGCGTAGCGAGGACGCAGTAGACTTCGAACAGATATTCTGAATTGAGATTGTTGCGATACGTGATTGTCCATCCTGTCTCGCTGCGTAATCGCTCGAGTAGCGCAAAATCATTCCTCGGCATCGGGCAGACTCGCTATGACAGCAATCTTTCCGAGATAAACTCCGCTTATGTTCTAAATCACGTTCGACCGCCCCCTGCTGTCGATGCAAGACTGGGAACTGGGAGGTAAGGTAAGTGAGCTGGGTCAAATTTTTACTCTGTAAGTTCCTCTATGTCAGTCGTCTGTCAGGATATGGTGTTCTCGATAATGCGGGCAGGTCTTAAGATTGTTCATGTCAAGCCTGAGACAAGAGAGGAGGCAGAAGAGCATGAGACCCTGAAGCCCACCAAGGATCCCTTCATGCCCCTGTACCATCCCCGTCAATCCTTTTCTGACAAAGAGTGCCACCACTGGTATCTAGTGAAACCAATTAAGACTCCGCAATCATAATCCGGTTGATGCCAAGATCAGGCAGAGCCCAACAGTTTCACGTGAGGGTTTGGCGTGGGTTGTGGTGGAATAGCCTGGAACACTTCAGCCTAGAGAACAAACTCACCAGCCACGTTCTTGAAGGATTCATAGTTGGGATAATGGAGAAGGAACCTTTCAACCTCCACTATCGTATAACCTGCGATTCCAAGTGGCAGACACGCCAAGCAGAGATCACAACAACCAGCGGCCAAGACAGAAAACAGCTCAACCTCGTTGTCGATCAGAAAAACAGATGGCTGCAGGATGATCACGAGTTAGCACGCGTCAGAGGTGCACGTGATATTGACATCAACATGACTCCGTCGACTAACATGCTTCCGATCAAGCGTCTCCATCTAGGGCCTGGGAAGTCAGGCGAGATCATCACCGCCGCCTGGGTCCAGTTCCCGAAGATGACAATCACACCCGGCCAGCAGACTTACACCAGCCTCGGCCACCGAACGTACCAGTACAAGAGCAGCCGGTTCAAGACAGAGATCAAGCTCGACCAGCATGGTATTGTGGAGAATTATCCGCCCTACTGGAAGATGGAAGCCTAGGCAGAGATTGGTCTCCTGGCTATGTTACGTACACAGTCATACCATAACCCATGTTGTTCGGAGAACCGTAAAGACCACAACTCGGGCAAAAGTCCCCGTAAGACGTCAGACCGTACACTTGCGTCATCCCCCAGAAAGCCGTGTATGCGCCAGTCGAAACAGTCGAGGAGACCTGAACAGTGATGGTGGTCGCGACCGACCCATCCGCTTTCAGCATCACGCTTAGAGGGCTGAATGACAACGTCGGTTTCGAAGTCGCGTTCGCCCGCAGTACGGGACCGGGGATGAACGAGAAGTTTCCAGAGAACTTACGAATGCTCACCAACGTAAGTGTCACGTTGGCATTAGAACCGGGCGCGATCGTCACGTTGGACGGATATAGGGAGTCATACGATGGACCGGGCACGCCGTAGCCTGTAAACCATTGAACGTTAAACCCCTCCAGCGTTCCTGCTGATATCTTCATTGCGGCGCAATAGTCTAGCTGAGTAGCGGGAAAACCGTATGCGCCGTAGACCTCGCCGACCCCGCTAACCAGTAGTCTACCATAGGTCAGATAATGGTTGGGACAGCCCGGCTGCGTGTGGTCCACAGCGTACAAGCCGAGAAGACCTCTGGGAGGAGTGAGGGTTGGGAAAATCTTCGTGCAACTATTCTCCTTTACTCCGCACTCGAAGTAGGAGGGAGACAGGCTGAGGGCCGGCCCGCTGGGACAGGTGAACCTTACCCATCGGACAACTGAGTCGTTCGAATCGGGTGAGCCTTGAAGGTTCGCACAACCGTACCTGAAGCCCCCATAGTTCATAGATTGCACGACAGGCGCTAAGACTAGGGCAGTCAAGAACGACGTCTCCACGATCAACAGAACGATCAACATCAATTTCAACCAGAGCCGTCGAAACCGAACAATATGACTCGCTACCGAGTTACACCCTCCCCAACGCCCGGATATTATCTCCAACCGTGCTGATGCTTGCAAGGAGTGGGGAGAGCCCGGGAAAGCTCTGACTTCCAGGCCCGGGCGCAGACAAGATGGAGATAATGTAAAAGGTCACCAGTGCAACGAGAGCGAGGAGGAACGCTTCCAACCAGTATTCCCGGACCAGAACTCTGAGACTCGCCGGCGGCGATACCCCTATGATGCTCCTAGTTTGTGCTGTAAAAGTGAAGGCTCGGAAACCGAGCTAGCATTCTGCCCGCTCCCGCCGGCTCAGCACCCGCCTTGGCACTCGGTCCTTCATCAGGCCAAAGCCAAGGTCAACAGATGACCCACCAACCACAACCGTTAGTGCTAGACGCGGAAGAAACCGGTCTCCGAGCCTGGCTACGCTGACCCCGCACCTAGGAAGACAAAGGATCGCTCCTCGACACTCCCGAAAGACCGGGGAGCTCTGAGCCCGGTATTTTCACAGAGAAAGCGCGTCTTAGAGAGAGTGAGTGCGTAATTCTATCGCTAGTTCTTGTTCAGGGTCTTTTGCCCTACTTTCATTGGCCCCTTGCGCGAGGAAGGCGGCTCGTTTACGTCTCGGTGCCAGAGGGAGGGTAGGTTTGTTAGTTTTTCCCATCCTCGACCCGGGTCTCCGATATCTTCGACGGTGAGATTGTCAAAGTAGTAGTCGAGGACGGCAGCCCTCTCCTGCGCGAGAGGTGGAACACAATAGTCCTCCTCTTCCCATAGAGCAGACCCATCTTCCCTGAGCCGTGCGTTGACAAGTCCGTTTTCAAGCGATCGTCCGAACGGACGCATCCTCGAAATCTCCCGGGAGTCAAGCCTCCTCCTCAACTCGCCGAGCCTCTCGACCCGAGGCTTAGCTGTCACCAACCAGAAGACCATACGCCCCCAGACCTCAAATGTCAATACTGGAGACGGGGAATAAAGAGATGTTCGTTTACAAACTGTTCAAGGCCCGAAGGTTACTTACCTAACGCACCAACAGCCTGAGCATGCAGGTTCTGCCGTCAAAGATCTACCGACTGGGGCTTCCTCTATCCGGAGTGTTTTGGACGAGGAGATGGCTTTCCGTGGAGGCGGGTTTCAATCTCGTGAACTGCATCTTCCATCCTCGGGAAGTGAAACTTGAAACCAAATTCCAGTAGCTTGGCCGGGACGACGTAGCGACTCTTGAGGATCAGCTCGGCTTCTGTCCGGTGAATGTAGGCACCGACTTCGAGCATCCACCGTGTCGCGTGCAGCCCGAACGGCATACCACGTTCACGGAGGATTATCCTCATCATGTCGCGCTGCGAAAGCGGATTCGGCGAGGCTACATTGACAGGCCCACTCAGATCGTCGTGATCGATCAGCCATTCCACAGCGCGGCAGAAATCCTCTTCGTGAATCCAGGAGATCAATTGGTGCCCACCGGCTATCGGGCCTCCTAGTCCCCACCGGGCCAGGCTTCGGAGAGTCCGGTACACGCCTCCCCGGTTCGCGGCAAAGACCATCGCCGTCCGCATGGCGACCTTCCGCGTATCGGGGGTCCGTGCTTCGTTGAGGGCTTGCTCCCAGGCACGTGCGACCTTGATCGAAAAGACGTCCTTCGCTTCCGGGGTCGCCTCGATCACGCCGGTAGCCTCGTCCATGGGCTGATCGAATGTGTGTTTGTAGATGGTAGCTGTGCTGGCGTTGAGCCAGACCGGTGGCGGATCCTTAGAGCGGGCCACAGCCTCAGCTAGGATCCGCGTTGTGTTGACTCGCGATTCTAGAATGTCACGACGGTTGCGTTCGTTGTATCGGCAGTTAACCGATCGCCCGGAGAGGTTAATGAGTGCACAGGCACCGTCGAGTTCGTTTGTCCAGTCGCCGAGTGTTTGCCCGTCCCAGCGACACTGACGAACTCCGTCATCAAGGGCATGGGGGAAGCGTGTGAAATCCACAACCTCGTACCCATCTGCGGCGAGCCTCTCTTGGAGGAACGTGCCGATGAAGCCGCTCCCACCTGCGAGAACGATGCGATGGCTCATATCCTTTTCCTAGGATTCCCGTCGATATAAGAGACCCGACAGAACATTGCCCTCCTTCCGAATAGTATTTGTTACAGATATTTCACTAGGAACGGGCCGATCATCAATTTGCCCAGTCGGATCATATCCACACTGCAGGGGAAGCGACTGTGACGGACAAGCCCGCAGAGACTTGCAGTCCGAAACCTAAGAGTGCTCTGCGAAGAGTTCTGGGAACGTTACGAAAAGGCAGAGTAGTTCGAAAGCAAGGAACTTGAGTTCCCTGTACCATCCCCTTCAATCTATCCGACAGTTTTGAATGGCAA
>WNGQ01001021.1_pt1 | contig 28969 bp, 20 predicted proteins | sample 5407661 | NCBI WGS metagenome assembly WNGQ01 (sample SAMN13153382, study PRJNA577476) | soil metagenome | isolation source: 60 cm soil or saprolite under Garry oak tree replicate 2 | place: USA:California | collected 2016-06-15 | reverse complement strand
TTTGCTTGCGTTGAATGAGCTGAACTTTAGTTAGGTAACCCATAATGAAAAACACTAGTCATATAACTAGATACACGCAACAAAAAAATAAGCCCCGCGTAACTTTATCTAGTAAAAGCCAAACTCCAGCCCTCTCCTCAAGGGAGAGGGCAGGGGTGAGGGGGAAGGCAGCGCTCGAAAGACCAATTTCCGACTACCGGGAGTGAACCGGAGGCAACTCAGACAACAGCGAGGAAACTTCCTTTCCCGCTCCTCTCCGTTTACTCCGTTTGCTCCTGTTGATCCTTCAGCGTTTGGCGTGTTTCGCGTGCTTCGCGGTTAACCGCTCCGGCTTTGGCGGTTGACGCGAAAACTCTTTGCTGTAGTTCTAGGCGCGTGAAAATGTCGAAGTCTTTCCGGGATCGCGCCGGCTGGCCGGCTCGCCGGCGCGGCGCGCTGGCGGCCGCCTGCGGCCTGATCGGCCTGGCCTTTCTGCCGGGCGCGTGGGCGCAAAAGGTCCCCGTCATCGAGAAGACATTGCCCAACGGCATGCGGCTGCTGCTCGTCGAGCGGCGCGACGACCCGACCATCGCCGGCGGATGGGTCGCGCACGTCGGCAGCGCGAACGAGCGGCCCGGCATTACCGGCATCGCCCACCTCTTCGAGCACATGATGTTCAAGGGCACCCCCACGATCGGCACGAAGAATTACCAGCAGGACCTCGAGATCATGGACAGTCAGGAAAAGCTGCGGAGCGAAATGCGGATCGAAGAAGCCAAGCTCCGCCAGGCCTATCGCCGGGGGGAAATCGACGACTTGCTCAAGCCGGAGAACCGTACCGAGCGCCTCAAAGAACTCGACAAACAATTCAATCAATTGATTGCGCAGCAGCGCGAAGTCCTGGTGAAGAACGAGTTCGATCGCGTCTATACCACCGCCGGCGCCTCCGGGATGAATGCCTTCACCTCCACCGATTTGACCGGCTACTTTGTCACCGTCCCCGCCAACAAACTGGAGCTCTGGATGTGGATGGAATCGGGGCGGCTTTGGCGCCCGGTGTTTCGCGAGTTCTACGCCGAGCGCGACGTCGTCTTTGAGGAGCGCCGGATGCGCACCGACTCGACGCCGCTGGGCAAGTTTTCCGAGAGTTTCGACTCGCTCGTCTGGGAATCGCACCCGTATGGCTGGCCCACCGTCGGCTGGCCTTCCGACATTCCCGCCATCACCAAGGCGCAGGCCGACGAATTCTACGCGCTCTACTACGCCCCGCAAAACATCACGCTCATCCTGGTGGGCGATTTCCGGGCGGACGCCGCGACGCAACTGGCGGAGAAATATTTTTCGCGCATTCCGCGCGGCAAGGCCGAGCCGCCGGACGTGGTGACGCTCGAAGTGAAACAGGTGGCGGAAAAGCGGATGTACGCCGAGGCCGAAACCAATCCGCAGGCCGACATCGTCTGGCACACCGTGCCCTTTGGCCACCGCGATTCGTACGCGCTGAACATCCTGGCGCAAATCCTCTCGACCCGCACCGGCCGGTTCTACAAGGGGCTGGTGCTCGGCTCGCAAGTGGCCACCGAGGCTTCCGCGGCCCCCGTCCACCGCAAGTGGGCCGGTTTGTTCAACGCCAGCGGCGAAGCCAAGGACGGTCACGCGCCCGAGGAAGTCGAGCAGGGCATTTACGCCGAAATCGAAAAACTCAAGCAGGCCGAAGTCCCGTCCGAGGAGCTGCAGAAAGTGAAAAACAATTTCGCCGCCAACGAATATCGCCGGTTGACCTCCAGCATGTCGATCCTCATGCAGCTTATCCGCAACGACGGCCTGGGCGACTGGCGGGAAATCAACGAGGCTGGCCGCAAACATCAGCTCGTCACCAGCGCGGACATCCAGCGCGTGGCCCAAACCTACTTTACCAAGGAAAACCGTTGCGTCGGAATCTACACCCGGAAGGCCGGCAAATCCGCGGGCGACCGCCCGGAGCCGGACGGCTTAAGCCCCCAGCAGAAGACCACCCTGGCCCGGATCGAGAGCGAAACGAACTTGGAAAAGCTCCAGCAGGCTTTGCAGCACGTCCAGGCGCCGGCCGGCGAGGCGGATTCGCCCGAAGCGGCGTTCCGGAATCTGTTCGTGAAAAAACTCCAGCAACGCATCGCGCAGCTTGAAAAGAAATGAACGCTGAACCGGCTCGTCTGTCCGCCGCGCTCACGCCGATGCTCGCCCTCGTTTGCCTCCTGCAATTGGCCGCGCCGCCGGCCAGCGCCGACCTGTCGTCGGAGATTCCATCGCGCCCGGAGAAGCTTTCCTACCCGCCGCTGGTCTTCGAGCCGCCCGCGCCGGCGGACTCCCGTGTGAAGTTGCGGAGTGGTCCGATCGCTTACGTCGTGCCGGACCGCGAATTGCCGCTCGTCAATCTGAGCATTTTGATCCGGGTGGGCGATTACGTGGAGCCGGAAGGCAAGGATGGCCTGGCCGAAATCACCGGCTACCTTCTGACTCGCGGCGGGACGAAATCCAAAACCGCGGAGGAACTCGAGGAGCGCGTCGCCTTTCTCGCGGCCCATCTCGATTCGGGCGTTGGCGAAACCCAGGGCCATCTCAATTTGAATCTGCTCTCCAAAGACCTGGATGAGGGACTCGAAATCCTGCGCGAAGTGCTCACGGTCCCTCGTTTCCAGGAGGACAAGTTCGCCTTGCGCAAGCAGCAGTTGCTCCAGGCCATGAAGCAGCGCAACGACGATTCCGCGGAGATCGAAGGACGCGAGCGGGACTTCCTGGCCTACGGCGAAAAATTCTGGAGTAACCGCTTTGCGACCGAGGCCTCGATCAATTCGCTCACGCGCGAAGACCTGCAAGCCTTCCACAAAAAATGGTTTCACCCCGGCAACTTCGTCGTCGCGGCCAGCGGGGATTTCGATCGCCAAGCCATGATTCAAAAATTGGAGCGCCTGTTCGCCGACTGGCCGTTTGCGGGCGAAGCGGCGGCACCGATCCCGGCCAATACCGAGTTTGCCGCGCCCGGCGCGTATCTGGTGGACAAAGAAGTGAACCAGGGCCGCGTCTCCATCATGCTGCCCGGCGTGCTGCGCGACAACCCGGATTACTTCGCCATCGCGGTGATGAACCGGATTCTCGGCGGCGGCGGATTCACTTCGCGCATCATGAACCGCGTCCGCAGCGACGAAGGGCTGGCTTACTCGGCTTTCTCCAGCTTCCAGGGCGGCGTTTATTATCCGGGCATTTTTTTGGCCGGGTTCCAATCCAAGTCCCGCACCGTCGCCTATGCCGCCTCGATTGTGTTGGAAGAGATGAAGCGCATCGCCACCGAACCGGTCAGCAGCGAGGAATTGAACACCGCCAAGCGATCCTTCATCGACACCTTCCCGCGCACCTTTTCATCCAAAGCCCAGGTCGCCAACACGTTCGCCCAGGATGAATTTACGGGGCGCTTCGCCAGGCAGCCCGACTACTGGAAAAAATACCGCGGCCGCGTCGACGCCGTCACGACCGCGGACGTGCGGCGCGTCGCCCAATCGTATCTGGACCCGGCGAAGGTCGTGGTGCTGGTCGTCGGCCAGAAGAATGAAATCCTCCTCGGCCACCCCAACCATCCGGTGACGCTCAAATCCCTCGCCGCCGACCGCCTCACCGAATTGCCATTGCGCGATCCGCTCACGATGAAGCCGCTGGTGAAGTAAGCCGCGCTCACTCCATTTGCTCCCGTTGATCCTTCCGCGTTTAGCGGCGTTGGCGTTTTTCGCGGTCAACCGCTCCTCTGCAAAACCGCGACAGCCGTGAATTTTTTGCCTAGAGCCTCCGAGGACGCCGGCGCCGGCCTACTCCGCCAGCGAGATTTGCGGCTGGCGGCGCGGCCGGATTTTTTCCTGGCGTGCCCACCGCTTTTTAGCCGCCGCGACTTTCTCTTCCAAGAGCGCCGGGAGAAAGAGAAAAGGAAACGGCGTGACCCAGGCCAGCGCCGCGGCCTCGTTCGCCGCCCAGCGCAATTCGTCGGCCAGCCGCGGATCGTTCAGTTCGGTCAGCATCGGGTTCAACAGGGCCAGTTTCAACTGCTCCAGCTCCGACTCCAGCGCACCACGCAACGGGGCCGAGCCGCCGGGTGACACCTCGAGCGGTGTCGGCGGCGCAAATTTGGTTATCCGCGTGGTTTTCATACTCTTCTCCGTCGCGCTGTTTGACAGCGGACCCTCCTCATTTATTCAATCGAGGCAAGTAGCCAACCCAATTTCTGACGCTACCCGGCCAAGGGCAGGTGCCGCTTGCGCCAGATCGTGAAGATCACGGGGTAGATCAGCAGTTCAAGGAGGCCCGAGGTGATTACGCCGCCGATCATCGGCGCGGCGATGCGCTTCATCACGTCCGCCCCGGCCTGGGTCGCCGGCGACCACATGATCGGGAGCAGTCCAAAGAGGATCGCGCAAATGGTCATGATCTTCGGGCGCACGCGGTTTACGGCGCCTTCCATGACCGCGGCTTGCAGGTCGGCCATCGAGGTCATCCGGCCGGCGGCCTGGAACTTTTCCCAGGCATGATCCAGATAAAGGAGCATGACCACGCCGGTTTCGGCATCGAGACCGGCCAGCGCGATGATCCCGACCCAGACCGCGACGCTCAGGTTGTAACCCAGCCAGTACAGGAACCAGAACGCGCCCACGAGCGAGAACGGCACGGCCAACAACACGATGATGGTTTTCACGACCGACTTCGTGTTCAAGTAGATCAATACGAAAATAATCAGCAGGGTGAAGGGGAACAGGACGAGCAGCCGCCGGAAGGCCCGTTCCTTATATTCGAATTGTCCCGCCCATTGGATGTAATAGCCGGGCGGGAATTGCACTTGGTCTTGAATGCGTTTGGTTGCCTCACCGACATAGCCGCCAATGTCAGCGGTGGTGACATCCACGAAGACGAAGCCGACCAGTTGCCCGTTCTCATTGCGAATCGAGGGCGGGCCGGTCTTGAAGCTGATGTCCGCCAGCGCGCTAATTGGTATTTGCGCGATCTGTTGCTCGGAGGACGTGTCGGGGAGACGGGGTGTCGGCGAACCGGCGACTGAAGGCATCGCCGACACCCCGCCACCCCGACTCGCCGTTTCATTCATACCAACCGCCACTAGCACACGTTTGAGAGCATCGAGGTCTTCGCGAAAATCGCGCGCGTAACGGACGCTGATCGGGTAACGCTCGCGGCCTTCGACGGTGGTGGAAATGGTTTTGCCGCCGATGGCCGTTTCGATCACGTCGTTCACGTCCCCCGCCGTCAGGCCGTAACGCGCGGCCGCCTGGCGGTTGACGGCGAAATCGAGGAAGTAACCGCCGGTCGTGCGCTCGGCGAAGACGCTGCGGGTATTGGGAAAATCGGTGAGGGCTTTTTCAATCTGGACGCCGACGTCCTGGATGACGCCGAGATCCGGACCGAAAACTTTGATGCCGAGAATCGAGCGGAAGCCGGTCGTCAGCATTTCGGTGCGGGTCTGGATCGGCATCCAGAAAATATTGGCCATGCCGGGCGTTTTGAGCTTCGCGTTCATTTCGTCCAGAATTTTCTCCCAGGTCATGCCGGCCCGCCATTGCGTCGGCGGTTTGAGCGTGATCACGGTTTCGAACATGGAGAGCGGCGCGGGATCGGTGGCCGTCTCCGCCTGTCCGGCCTTGCCAAAAACGGTATCGACTTCGGGAATCTGCCGGAGCAGCCGGTCCTGGATTTGCAGGATCCGCGTGGCCTCGCCGATGGACATGCCGGGCACGGCGGTGGGCATGAACAGGATCGTGCCTTCGTTGAGGGGCGGCATGAATTCCTTGCCCAGTTTGCGAAACGGAAAGACGGTCGCGCCCAGGATCAAGATCGCGACCAGGAGCGTCAGCCAGCGGAAGCGGAGCACCAGTTGGACGAACGGCCGATAAGCCCAAATCAGGAAGCGATTCACCGGGTTCCTGATCTCCGGCGTGATCCGGCCGCGAATCAGCAAGACCATCAGCACGGGGACCAGCGTCACGCCCAGCAGCGCCGCGAAAAACATGGAGAAAGTCTTGGTGAACGCCAGCGGGCTGAAGAGCCGGCCCTCTTGCGCTTGGAGCGAAAAGACCGGGATGAAACTCACCGTGATGACCAGCAACGAGAAGAACAGGGGACGACCGACGCTTTGGGCGGCCTCGATGATGACCCGCAGGCGCTCACGCCCGGCCGGGTCGCGGCCCTTCTCGGCGCGGAAATGTTCCAGATATTTGTGCGCGTTCTCGACCATGATGATCGCCGCGTCCACCATGGCGCCGATGGCGATGGCGATGCCGCCGAGCGACATGATGTTCGCCGTCAATCCGAGTTTGTACATGGGCAGGAACGAAAGTAGGATCGCAATGGGCAGCGTGATGATCGCCACCAGCGCGGAGCGGATGTGCCAGAGGAAAACCATGCAAACTAGCGCCACAACGATGCTCTCCTCGATCAACTTCTCCCGCAGCGTCTTGATGGAGTTCTTAATGAGTTCGCTGCGGTCGTAGGTGGTCACGACTTCCACGCCCTCCGGCAGCGACGGCTTGAGCTGCTCGAGTTTCTTTTTGATGCCGTTGATGACGGTCAGCGCGTTCTCGCCATAACGCATCACCACGATGCCACCGACCACCTCGCCTTCGCCGTTCAACTCCGCCACGCCGCGGCGCAAGTCGGGTCCGAAATGCACGGCGCCGACGTTCCGGACATAGACCGGCGTGCCGTTCTGGACCTTGAGCGGGATATTCTCGAGGTCCTCGATCTTTTTGATGTAACCCCGCCCGCGCACATAATACTCCGTGGTGGCGACCTCGAAAATTTTCCCGCCGACGTCGTTGTTGGACGCGCGGATTTTCGTCACCACGTCACTAAGCGGGATGCCGTAGGCGGCGAGTTTGTTCGGATCGAGGTCCACTTGATATTGGCGGCCGAACCCGCCCACCGGCGCGATTTCCGACACCCCTTTGACCGAAGCCAGGGCGTAGCGCAGGTTCCAATCCTGGAAGGACCGCAGTTCGGCCAGGTTGTGTTTGCCGCTCTTGTCCACCAGGGCGTATTCAAAGACCCAGCCGACTCCCGTGGCGTCCGGGCCGATGACCGGGTTGACGCCTTCGGGCAACATGCCCCGCACGGCGCTGAGATATTCGATCACGCGGGACCGGGCCCAATAGATGTCCGTGCCGTCCTGAAAGATCACATAGACGAACGACTTGCCGAACATCGATTCACCGCGGACAAATTTGACTTTCGGCGCCGCGATGAAGCGGGTGGAGATCGGGTAGGTGATCTGGTCTTCCACCAGGTCCGGGCTGCGCCCTTCCCAATCGGTATAGACGATGACCTGCACGTCGCTCAGGTCGGGGATGGCGTCGAGCGGCGTCTGCAGCAGCGCCCAAAGACCGCCAGCGATGCCGAAGATCGTCAGGATGAGAACGAGGAACGGGTTCCGCGCGCTGGCTTCGATGATGCGCTCGAGGAGCAGAGGGCGAGTCGGGGTGTCGGCGTGTCGGCGTATCGGCGAATCACCCTGTCCGGCGCTCGCCTCTATTTGGCGTGAATTCTCCGGCATCGTCATTCTCCCCTAGGCTCGACTCCTCTCACCATGACTTGAGGGCCCCCTGTACCTTGGCCTCGGCGTCGATGAGGAAGTTGGCGCTGGCGACGACCCGTTCGGTTTCCTTCAACCCGGAAATGACCGAGTAATCGTCGATATATTTCCGGCCCAGTTCGACCAGCCGCGGCTCCAATTTGCCTTCGCCCTTATCGACGAAAACGACGTTGTGCTTGCCGGTGGGCATGACGGCGTTGACCGGGACGGTGAGCGATTCGCCCATGTCCAGCGTCAGTTCGATATCGACATACATGTCCGGCCGCAATTTGAGGTCCGGATTGGGCAGCGTGAGGCGGACCCGGCCAGTGCGTTTGGCGTCATTGATGAAGGGATCGATCAAGTCCACGACGCCCGTGAATTGTTCGTGCGGGTAGGAGGCAGAGGTCACCGTGACCGGCAAGCCCGCTTTGAGCAGCGGCAGTTCCTCCTGATAAAACTCCGCCCAAACCCACACCACCGACAGATCGGCCAGATCCACCAGGTGGTCGCCCGCCATGACCCGCCGCCCCTGGTCCACCGGCAGGGATTGCACGACTCCCTTGAACGGCGAATAAAGCGTCAGGGTTTCCTGGGGCATCCGCGATTGCTCCAGTTCGGCAATTTGCCTGGCGGTAAGATTCCAGAGGAGCAGCCGCCGTTTGGCGGATACGATAAGGCGCTCGGCGCTCTCCAGGCCGGCTTGCGTTTCAGACTGCTTGGCTTCGTCGCGCAGGCGGAGCAGATCAATCAGCTCGCGCTGGGTGGTCAGCAACTCTGGGCTGTAGAGCGAGAGCAGCGGCTGGTCTTTTTCCACCACCTCGCCGCGCGAAGCGATTTCAAGCTTTTGGATGTAACCCTCGACGCGGCTGACGTAATCCCAGTGGCGCTGCTTATCATAGGCCACGACGCCCACGGTGCGGATGGCGCGTTGCAGGGCTTTCCTGGTGATGGTGGCGTAGGTGACGCCGATTTGTTGCTGGCGAGCCACCGGCACCATGAACTCGCCGGGCGGCTCCTCGCTCGTGGCTTCGGTTTTGGCCGCGGCCGGCTGGCCGTGCGCCGCGTGGCCGCCCGCGTCCATGGCCGGTGCGCCGGGGGCTGGCTTCTTTTTGACCGGGACGAGGTCCATCCCGCAGATGGGGCACTTGTCTTTCGGACTCTGCTGCCGCACGGAAGGGTGCATCGTGCAGGTGTAGTAATCCACGTCGGCGGGTTTAAGGTCGGTTCCTTGCTTGCGGCAGGATACGCTTGCGACCAGCGCGCCGAGCAGAACGAGAGCGAGGCCAGCGGCCGTCCATCGGTGGCGGCGGCCGAGAGGAGGCTGCGCGAGGCGGATGGGAGAGGATGAGTTTTTCATGGTGACGATTCTTGTTTCGATTTGGCGGGCGCTGCGGATTGGCGGGTCGGGTCCACGCCGATCAAGGCTTCGAGTTCGGCAACGGCGACCTGGTAGTCGGCTAGATGGTTCCCATATTCCGACTCGACCTGTTGCATGTTGCGCCGCGCGATGATGAGTTCGAGGAAGCCGGCCTGGTCGGTTTCGTAGGCGGCCTGAGTGGCCTTGACCGATTGCTGAGCCAGCGGTACGAGCCGGTCGCGGAAGAGCAGTGAGTGGTGGTGAAAGGTTTGGATTTTTTTCAACTGGTCCCGGACCAGGCCGAGGGTTTCGGCTTGCAGACCTTCGAGATCACGCCGGGCGCTTTCGGCCAGGCTCCGCGTTTCAGCGATGCCGGCTTTGTATTTTCTGCGGTTGAACCAAGGGACGTTGATCGAAAAGCCCGCGGTCAGTTCGCTGATGGTCTGGGCAGCCTCGTTGTATTGGCTGGCCTCGATGCGGAAGCTCGGTTCCGGGATCCATTCGCGCCGGGCGGCTTCCCATCGGGCTTGGGCGGCGTCGATCTGTTTTTGCCCCATGACCAATTCGGGGCGCTGGGTGAGCGCCAGCTTCTGCAGGCGGTCCGGGTCCAGATCAATTGGGAGAAAGCTCAACGAGGCCGGCCGGCCGAGCGGCGGTTGCGCCGGGCGATTCATGAGAACGTTGAGCTGCGACTCGGCCGCGTCGATCTGGCGTTGGAGGTCGAAGCGGGCCTCAGCCAGCTCGGCCAGGTCGGTTTCGGCGAGCAGGACGCCGGCCTGCGATTGTTTGCCAACTTCGTATTTGGCCCGGCTGATCTCGGCGAACTGTTTTAACAAGGCTTCATTTTTGCCGTTCAAATCCAGTTGCGTGTAGGCGTTGGCCAGCCGGAAATAGGCGGCGCGGGCGCGGGCGACCAGGTCCAGTTGGCGGCGGCGCAGGTCTTCAAAGGCCACCACCGCCTCGGCGCTGGCGGCCGCGGCGCGCCAGCGGTTTTTGCCGGAGAGCGGCAGAGTTTGTTCGGCCGTGTAGCGGTAGTCCGCGAACGAGTTGGGCGGCACGGTGACGAAACGCCCGGCGGTGGCATCCAGCCCCACGCGCAGGTCCTCCCAGGCGCGGGCTTGCGGCACGCGCTGCTGCATGGCCTCCCACTTGGCGCGCGCGGCTTTGATCGTGGCATTGTCGGCCAGGACCGCCTGGATCACCGAGTCGAGCGCGAGGAGGTTCGTCGTGGCCAGCGGGGCCGCTGGCTGGGCGCCGCCGAGGCCGGCGAGGCAGCTTGAAAGAATAACGGCTAAAATTGTTTTCGTTCTCATCCGAGAATGCGTTTCAACACCAATGGGACAATGAATCGGAGACCACACCCAGCCGGCACGCTGCATCCTGCGCGGACGGTCGGGTGTCGGGAAATGACCGTAGTTCACCCGTTCAGGGCACACTACGGGCGCGCTAGGAGAATCGTCAGATCAGGTAGGCGCAGTCCCGTTGATAAAGCGGGGCTGGACTAACCGAAGAAGGAGGAGCGTCGAAAACGGAAGGTCGAGTGAGGATCGGCTTTGGGAGCTTGGCAAAAAAAGCAGCGGACGGGGAAACGCCTTGGCCGTCCGGCTGAGTAACTGACCGCGATGGGGCCGCGGGCTGGGGCTGCGAACTTGGGCCGGTCCGGCAGGCGCAACATTTGATCGCATGGCAACCGGAGCAGGCGCAAGCGGAGAACGCGGAAGTTGGCGCGGAAAGCCGCTGGGCGGTGAGGATAGTTTGCGTCCCGCCTAACAAGAGGCAGCTTAGAATGGCGAACCAGGTCTTCACGGCATTTAGCGAGCAACTTCAGGGCCGCGGCAGGCTACTTGGCCTGCTTCTTCTCGGCCGCCTCAATTTTTCGGACGTATTTGGCCGAATCTTTCTTGAAATCCTTGAGGCAGGATTTGCAGCAAAGTTTGATCTCGCGGTCCCCATGGCTGAACACGTAAGGGTCTCCCATCTCGCCGAGCTTTTCGTCGGAAACCACGCAAGTTTTGAGCGTATAAGGCTTGAGTTTGGCGTTCTCGGCGGCAAGGCCGGTAACCGCAAACAGCAGCCCGGAAACCGCCGCCACGCAGGCGAATAAAGTGAGTTTTTTCATAATCGTCACCCTTATTATACGCTCGCCGGCCTAAAAGCACTCAAAATTTTTGTGGCAGGCCCCCGTATTTCTACGGGAGGCGCGACCCGGGACTCCCGGAAAACGCAGACCGTACTGGCGTTTGTGCCGTTTCGGAACGATAATAAGGGGTGGATGAAAGGCCAATGAACAGAGTGGCCGCAAAGTGGCTGCTCCCGGTGTGCCTGATGGCCCTGCTAGGCTCAGGCTGCACGCACGCTTTACTGCGTTCAGGCTCAACCCATTGCGCGGCGTTGCCCGCCTCGATTGAGGCCGAATATGACTGCCCTAAACAGCGCGACTGTCCCTGCAAGGTCAAGGTGCTGGAAGAGAACTCCCGGTTCACCATCCGGCGAGTGGAATTGCTTGCGGCCAGCGATAATGCCGGCACCAACCGGTGGATCGAACTGGACTACTACGACATCGCCGGCAAGGAAAAGACCCCGGTGCTCATGGTGCTGCCGATGCTGGGCGGGGGCTACAGCATCGAACGACATTTTGCCCGATACTTCGCTTCGCACGGTTACGCGGCGGTCATCGTGCGCCGCGACCGGCGCGGAAGCTCCGCGCGCGTCGAAGACCTCAACCGCCTGTTCGTGCAAATGGTAAAGGACCACAAACAAGTGATCGATTGGATGGAAACGCAGGAGGACCTCGACTGCTCCCGACTGGGCATCTTCGGAGTGAGCATGGGCGCGATCAAAGGGGCCTTGTTGTTGCCGTTGGAAAGCCGGATTCAGGCCGCGGCGCTCGGGTTGGTGGGCGGCGATCTGCCGTACATCCTGACCCACACGACCGAAGAAGGCCTGGCCAAACGACGCGAGCAGGAGTTGCGCGAAAAACATCTCACGCTCCCCGAAGCGGAAGCCCGGTTGCGGACGATGCTCAGTTGCGACCCGATTGCTTACGCGCGCTACGTGGATCCTCGGAAAGTCCTGCTCGTGCTCGCCCGCTACGACACCGTCGTCCCGATCAAAAAGGGGATCGAGCTGAAGGAGAAGATGGGCAACCCGGAAACGATCATGCTTCCGGCCGGCCACTACTCCGCCGTGCTGAGCCTTCCGTACATCGAGAGCCAGTCCATGGAATTTTTTGAAAAGCGTTTCGCCGCCGAGCAGGCACCCGTCGTCCACGCCCGCAGGACCTTTCAAGCCGGAAAGCGGTAATTCGCCGGGGCAGCTGTTCTCGCTTTTTCTCATGTCATCCGCAATCATCACCCCTGCGAATTGACTGATGGTTGTGCGCGGTCTTTTCTGCTGGTGGCGATGGACACCTGCCAGACAGTCGTCGCGTTTGACATCGACTGGAAGGTTTGGTCCTCGCGCTGGAAAACCAAGACCGAGTTGCGACGCAAATCCCGTATCCCCGGCCTCGCCGAGCCTAGCTTCGCTACGGGCGGTCCGAGTGACCAAATCTTCGAGTGCCGTTCGCGGAACCAGTTGCAAGCGCTGCTGGATGCGGTATAAACGAGCCGACATATGAACACGCAACTCGGCGACAAGGAAAAGGAACTTTTGGCAAGGGTGCCTGCAAACGGAACTGCTGTCGGAAACGTCGCGTTAAAGAAGGAACTCGGCTGGGAGGACGAAGAATACTGGACCGTGCGCGACGGTTTGATTGAGAAAAAGAAACTTGCACTGGGCCGCGGTAGAGGCGGAAGTGTACGGCTGGTGTTGGAAGCTGGGGTCCCCGTACAGGAGGTAGGTCAGAGGGAGCAACAAGAAGAAAAGTGCGAACACGATCTGTATGAGCCAATCAAGAAAGTGCTCGCTGAGAAGGGGTCTCGGGATCTCGCCCTCGAGGAGTGGTTTGTGCAGATTACGGCTAAACAGGGGCGCAGGGACACGGGAGGAACCTGGACTAGACCGGACGTCGTGGTTGTGTATGTATCCACCTACCAATACGTTCCTGGCAAATTCGTCGACGTGACAACCTTCGAGGTTAAGGATGAGACGAGTCTGAATGTCACGGCAGTTTACGAAGCTCTCGCGCACTTGCGAGCCGCCACTCGTGCGCACGTGTTAGCTGTGATTCCTGAAGACAAACGCGATAGCTTATCGAAGGTGATCGACGAAACTGCGGCGGAGGCGAGCCGCCATGGGATCGGATTCATTCTGACCTCCGATGCTGAGAATTACGACGCGTGGGAATTTCGGGTCGAGGCCTCCCGCAGTGAACCGGACCCTGCACGACTAGACGAATTCATCGAGACGCAGATACTCGACGAGAACAAGAAGAAGCTGCGGAAGTGGTCAAAATAGCCTGCCCACCACGGCCGCCCAACTTCCCGGCTGTGGACGCGTCGCTGGCGGGGGTGGACACGCTGAAGCGGCTCCAAGCCTAGACCGCCGCCGCTTGAACGAACTATCCCAATCCCTCCTCCACAGCGCCATCAAAGGAAAGCTTTGAGATGCCGGGACCCTTCTCCATCCTGCAACTCCGCACGGACAGTCCCCAAGTCATCGAGCAACTTGGCAGCAAACCCAAGTTTTGGTTTCGGATCGAAGGAGACGCGCAGCCGTGGCTTTTCAAATTCACGCGAGAGCACACGGGCGAGGATTGGTCGGAGAAAATTGCGTCGGAGGTGGCGGTGGTGCTCGGAGTACCCGCCGCGAAAGTAGAGCTGGCCGAATTCATGGGCAAACGCGGCTGTGCCTCGCGCTCGTTCGTGAGAACGAAAAAGGGCTTTGACCTCATCCACGGCAGCGAAGTGCTGGCGGGCCGTGTCTTTGGCTACGAGAAGCTGAAGCGCTGGCATCAGTGCAACCATTCCATCAAGAACATCATCGCGGCAGTGGAGAACACCTTCGCTCCCCGGCAGCGCAGCGCGCAGTTGCGGACGCTGGCGGGCTTCATCATCATCGACGCCATTATCTGCAACACCGACCGGCACCACGACAACTGGGCCTTGCTGCGTGGCCCTTCGGTGCGCGGCAAGACGGTGCATGAAGTAGCGCCGTCCTTCGACCACGCCTCATCGTTGGGGCGGGAGTTGCGGGACGAACGCCGGACGCTGATGCTGACGCAAGGTTCGGTAGAGAATTACGCGCTCAAGGGACACGGCGGTATCTATTGGCGGGAGACGGACCCGAAGGGAGAGAACCCCTTGGCGCTGGCCATCAAGGCTGCCGCCACGTATCCGAACTACTTTCGGCCGTGGCTGGCACGAGTGCGCGAATTGAAGCCGGAGGATTTCGATGGCATCGTGGCGAAAGTTCCGGTTGAATGGATGGGCGCTGTGGCAAAGCAATTTTGCCTTAAGTTGTTGTCGGTGACCGTCGAAAGACTAAAAGCAGTCCAAATATGAAAACACTATTTCTCGCCTGGCAAGACACTGCCGCCACGCGCGCGTGGTATCCAATTGGACGGCTGGATGCGGACGTATCGAAGTCACTTTTTCAGTTCGGCTACACACGCGGAGCGCAGATGGCGCACAAGAAGGCGGGGTTAGAACCGCTCGACTCGTTCCCGGATTTTCATAAGGTCTATGAGTCAACCGAGCTGTTTCCTTTGTTTCGCAACCGAATTTTGGGCGAGGAACGCAAGGACTTCAAAGAATACCTGACGCAACTCGACCTCAGTCCGGAGCATGCCGACCCGTTAGAAATCCTCGCGCTGACGGGCGGAGAGCGGCAGACCGACAATTTGGAAGTATTCCCGAAAATCGACCGCCACAAAGGAGGCGGTTTCCGTTGCCGCTGTTTTTTGCACGGCTGGCGTCATGTCAACGAAGCGGCGCAAAAAAAGTTGTTGGCGTTGGAAGCAGGACAGGAATTACGGGTTGCCCTTGAGCTGAATAATCCAGCGACCGTTCTGGCACTGCAACTGCAGACGCCGGACGCGTACAACATGATCGGCTGGGCACCGCGTTACCTGGTGAAGGATTTGTTCCAAGCAATCTGTGAGGCGCCGGACGACATTAGCGCGGCAGTGGTGAAAGTGAACCCCTCCCCGGCTCCGGCGAGGCAGCGCGTGCTGATTGAAATTAAAGGTCGCTGGCCAGCAAATTATGAACCGATGTCCACGCCTGAATTTCAGATGCTGGTGAACCGGTGAGATGTCCGCCAGAGCATTTTGCTTGCTTGCGCGATTAAGGGCCGGGTTCCTTCACGCGAGGAACTCCTCTTTCGTTTTGGGGATCGGCCCGATAGCTCTCGGGCTCCCGGTCGCTTGCATTCGGCGTGCCGCCGAATGGCTCGGAGATCGGACCTGGCCTCTGACTTTTGCGCCACCGCCCGGCTTCCTCTGGAAACGGAGGTTGAAGCGCGGCCCAAATGCCGTAGAGTGGCGACAAACGGCAAGAGCTTATGACGCGCCAGCAAGTGCTTGATTTATATTTCTTGGACGCCCGGGCGAAACTGATCGATCTGGGCGCTTTCATCGATCGGGTAGAGCGGTCCGCCGGCGAGGAGGACTTTCGGATGAAGGCCTTTCGCGCCGCGCTGGCGGAATTGAGCAAAGCCGAACCCGAGCACGCCAGGCGCGTCTTGCTGGCATTCAGCGATCCCAGCCAGGAACCCATTCCGGCGGCGACCACCAAGGCGGCGTGCGGGGCCTGGCCGGGAACCTGAGGATGAAGCCGATGAGCACTAGCTATGGTTTGGCCCCTTTTCGTTTACGCTGGACCGAGGAACTAGGCGAACCCTCGCCCCTGCCCTCTCCCCCGGGGAGAGGGAGGACACAATGCAGGGTCGTGAAAATTGCGCACCCGTCACCATGCTATCCTTCGGCCGCGGCCGTCTGAGTATCGAGCCATCCGCTATGCGTTACATTGAACCTCATGGCCACATGGTCAGCCGCGTCACCGACGATTACCTGGACATGGTGACGGCCGGTTGCGCGGCGGTCTGCGAGCCGGCGTTCTGGGCCGGCTTCGACCGCGGTTCGGTCGATGGTTTCTTTGATTATTTCGCCCAGCTCACCGAGCACGAACCGAAACGGGCGGCGAAATTCGGACTGCCGCACTTCACCTGGCTTTGCATCAACCCGAAGGAGTCCGAAGACGTGGCGCTCGCCGCCGAAGTGATCGGGATCATTCCGAAGTTTCTGGACCGACCCACTGTGCTGGGCATCGGCGAGATTGGGTTGAACAAGAATTCCCGCAACGAAATGAAGGTGCTGGAGATGCACGTCGATCTGGCCGCGCGACACCACCAGCTCATCTTGGTCCATACGCCGCATCTGGAGGATAAACTGAAAGGCACGCGCCTGATCCTCGACGTGCTCAAAGGGGACCGGCGCATCCGGCCCGAGCGGTGCATCATCGACCACGTCGAAGAACATACGGTGGGGATGGTGCTGGAGGCCGGCTTCTGGGCGGGGATGACCCTCTATCCCGAAACGAAATGCACCGGCGCCCGCGCCATCGACATCGTGGAGAAGTACGGCGCCGAGCGGCTCTGGATGAACAGCGCCTGCGATTGGGGCGTGAGTATTCCGCTGGCCGTGCCGCGGACGGCGCTGGAGATGCGCCGGCGCGGCCACAACGCCGAGGCGATCGACCAGTTGATTTACCAAAACCCGGTGCGGTTCATGAGCCAGTGCCCGAAGTTCAAATTGGGCGAAGGCTAATCCGCGCACCGTTGGCCTGGCCGACGCGGCGAACCCATCATTGGTGGCTCAGCGTTGGCAAAATGCCCGGACCCGACTCGACGACTGGTAAGCCTCGGCGCGCAAGACACTCGGAACCGATCAGCGACAGGTCAACAAACTGGCAGACCCAGGGATGATTGAAAGAACGCCGGTCCGAGTACGAGCAAATTTCGAACAGATCTTGGCGTTCTTTCCGCTGACAGTAAGGCCGGCCGACCGACAACGTTTGTGCTCGCCAATTGCACACGTGTCGGGTAAATCCCACTGCCCTGGACTTGAAGAAATGAAAATCGACGTGTCAGAGCAGTTTCAACATCTGCCACATGCCCCAATCGTCGAGGCCGTGATCGAAGTTCGCGCACGGCCGGAGGTGGCTTGGGTAGAACCGGGAATTTCAGGGCATTTGAAGTCAAAACTTCCAGACTACCCGCGGGTAGAGTCTCAAAGCGAATTCGAGGAGGAGTTCAAATTCGCACTGGGGAAGCCACCGGAAGCCAGTCGGCATGAGCTTGGCTGGAAAGGGGTGCGATTTCATTCGGCTGACGAACGGCACCTCGCGCAGTTCAACCGTGATGGTTTCGTTTTCAGCCGGCTGCCTCCTTACCAAAATTGGGAACAACTACGGACGGAAGCCATGCGCCTGTGGCGCATGCACACAGAATTGGCCCGCCCGACAGAAGCTCAACGCGTTGGCCTCCGATACATTAATCGCATCGTACTGCCGATGCAGGAAGTTAGGTTTGAAGATTACATTCAACCGCACGCAGAACCACCGCGCGGTCTCGATTTACCGTTCCACGGTTTTTTCCATCAGGATATTCTGGCCGTTCCCGATTATGCTTACGCCATCACCGTCGTTCGCACGATACAGCCGCCTCAAGACCCGCGCGCTCAAGGGCTCGGACTGATCCTCGACATCGATGTGTTCACCACCCAGCCGGTCGAACTGCGCGAGGGAGTGCTAGAGGCGCGGTTGGCAGAAATGCGATGGTTGAAAAACAAAGTTTTCTTTGGCAGCATCACTCAGAAAGCATTGGAAACATTCAGATGATAATCGAAACAACCACCCCAGATCTCACTTACTATGGTGTCGCGAGCACTCGAGCCACCACTGACGCCGCAGTTCATATCGCTGACCAAATAAAAAAGGGACGTCGCCACATGCAGAACTCCGTTTCATTCGGTTTAGGAGCACAAGCCGTGCTCAACGAGCTATACGCTGTCGCTGAGGAGTGCCAGGCTCCGAACTGGGACGGTCACGGTGCCGCACCGGTGACAGAGGGAACTTACCTGCTTGGTTACCGGTTTTTGGAAGCCATGCCACTCGGAGTACCTGCTCCGACGGCAGGAGCGGAGCCGGATGGACACCTCACTATGGAATGGCATCGTTCACCGCGCCGGACACTCTCCGTGAGCGTCAGCCCGGAAGGCGATCTGCACTACGCAGCATTGCTCGGTGCGACGAAAGTCTACGGAACCGAGCTTTTCTTCGGCGAGGTGCCCAAAGTCATCCTGGACTTAGTCACCCGAGTCATGACTGCATGAGCCATCGCACGCCAACGCTTTCAGTTGCTGCCGATGAGTGGCTGGCGCGGTTCATTTTATTCAGCAGGTGGATTCGCAGCAGCGGCCAGATCCAGACGGTCAAGCCGGATGCATTCATCCCGCATCCATATCCTGATCTGTCCGTCACAAGGCATACGGGACTCTCTGTCAAAGACCTCTGGCGAATTGGGCAAGCGGTTGCAGATGCGCGACCGGCGACGCTCTATGGCAGGGCGGATATCACTGCGGCAGAAATCAGGCGACAGAAGTTGGACGTTGAGCCTAAGCCGGTTCCTGAAAATCTGAATCACGCAAACATCACTGGCTGGCCATCGGACAAGCCTTCCCAAAAGAGCTTTGCCCAAGAACTGGCCGCTGTTGCGCGTTATGTCCCGAAGCCGCCAACGGCCCCTCAAGCGACCCGGACAGCCGCAGAGCGAATACCTCAGTCCAGAAGGTACCGATGGATTTGGCTAGCAGTTGGAATCACCATTTTCGGCATCCTCATCGCCGAGCGTGGCGAGTTCGGATCGCGCTGGCAGCGGCGTCTTGTCGCTGGCTGCGCTGCTGCTATTTTGGCTGTATGCATTTCACGATTCCAAAAGAGGAGAGGCTGAGCTATGTCACACAGAGCGTGCTGGCATCTAACAGCCGCCCCGCTTCTCAGTTTCGCAGAGGCGGGGCGGTTCGTGTGCGCTCCGTTCCAACTTCAGTCCTCCGTACCAGAGCGGCAGGCTTCTTCCCTTTGCCTCGACCAAAACTGGACTTGGGAAAGTAATCACTGCTTTGCCGGCGAGGTGAAAGTTTCGTCATTCATCACCGCTTTCTGGCTCGCGACACAGGCACGATTTGCCAGCGATAAACCTCCGGCTCACAACTGGCAGGCCCCAAGTTTTAACTGCACGCTAACGCACCATGACCCAATGCCCGGCCTTGCGAAAAAGTTGATCAAACCCCGGAGGAGGTCGCCTAGAGCCGGCAGACTGGCGCGCCATTCGGCCCAGCCCAGCTTGGCGGACGGGAGCTGGCCGAAGTGCGGACTACAAAGGCAGTCACGCACGGGATGCCCGGAAGCGGCGAATCGCCTGGTTCGGGTCCTACCGCTCTTGCGTGGGGTCCACGGGTGGATACAGAAAATGAACGCCGTCGCTGTCGGCGCGCAGAAGGTTCAGCAGCTCGTCGAAGCCGCGGGAGGTGACTTGGTGGACGCTGCCGTCCATGATCGCCACGTTGCCTCCCCCCGCGCCATGGATGTACCGTCCCCAATGGGAATCGGCCGGGCGCTCCAATTCGTAAACCGTTGGAATGCCGCAGCGACACTCCTGCGTCCTGTCGGGGTGCATGGCGTGGCGATCCATGAAGATGACATGGTCCTGGGCCTTGTCGAGGGGCAACAGGTCCCGGTCAGTCAGCGCGCCCGCATCGGTGCAGACCGGATAACTGCAGGCGTTGTTCTGGCAAGCGGGATTTGAAAAGCCGCCATTGGGATGGTTGTCCCAAGCGACCGCCGGGTATAAACCGGCCCGCCGGTCGGCGGGATCAACCAGCACCAGGGGATTGGCCAATTCGTTTGAGAAGAAGGAGTATTGAAACCAGACATTTGCCAGGCTGACAGGTCCAGTGTATCCAAAGTTGCCTCCGTCCTCCACCGGAACTCGGCAGGGGATGGCCAAGGCATCATGATCGGTGATCCACAAGAGTTGGGCCAAGGCGATCTGTCTAAGGCCGCTAGTGCATTGGACGCGTTTTGCGCGCGCTTTGGCCTTGGCCAAGGCCGGTAAGAGCATCGCGGCAAGGATGGCGATGATCGCGATGACCACCAGGAGTTCGATGAGCGTGAAGGCGGACCGTCCGATAACGGGCGAAGCTCGGCCACGCGCCAAGTTGGGATCCATGGGGTCATTAAAGCAGGCCGGGCGATATTTGGAAGCCTTGATTTCAGGCGATGAATTGTATCGACAAAATCGCCGGTTTCGGTCAACCTCCTCTCCACAGCCCAATCTTATGAAACGTCTGGCGTCGCTGCTCCTTTATTGCGCCCTGGTCTTTTCGCTGCGCGCAGACGTGCTGATCAGCGAGTTCATGGCCAGCAACGCGAGCACGCTGGCGGACGAAGATGGCCAGTTCCCCGATTGGATCGAGCTTTATAACAGCGGTTCCAATGCGGTGAACCTGCTCAATTGGTCGCTGACCGACAATGCCACCAACCTCAAGAAGTGGCAGTTCCCCAGCACGAATATCGCCGGCGGCGGTTTCCTGGTCGTCTTCGCTTCCGGCAAAAACCGGACCGTGGCCGGCGCCACTCTGCACACTAATTTCAAACTCGCCGCCAGCGGGGATTACCTGGCGCTGATCGAGCCGGACGGCGTCACCATCGCCACGCAATTCGCCCCCACGTTTCCGCCGCAGTTCCCGGACATCTCTTACGGGCTGGGCATGCAGTTGATCTACACCAACCTGGTCACTACCAATTCAAGCGCGCGAGTCTTCATTCCGACCGATGGCGGCCTGGGCACAAGTTGGACCACGGCGGACTTTGATGATTCCAGTTGGATCAGTGGCACCAACGGCGTGGGCTACGACACCGGCGCTAATGAATCGGAAGGAATCCAAGTGGCGCCTACCGTGCTGGCGGCAGGTCCCGCCGCATATTGGCGCTTGAACGAGCCGGTGGGGAGCGCGACCGCGACCAACAGCGGCTCGCTGGGCGACGCCGCCAACGGCGTTTATCTCAACGGCGTCACCCTCGGGCAGCCGGGTGAGCGGCCCACCGCCTTCCCCGGATTCGAGACCAACAACTTCGCGCCCCGTTTCGACGGGACCAACGATCTGGTCGAAGTGCCGTTCGCCGGCGACCTGAACGCGCCGGTCTTTACGATTGAAGTTTGGGCCAAAATCGCCGGCGGCAGCAGCACGCTCCGCTCGCCACTCTCGTCGCGGGACGATTTGCCGCAGCGGGGTTATAGCCTCTACGCCAGCGTGAGCAACAAATGGGAGTTTTGGACCGGCCAAGCCGCAGGCGGCTGGCAGGTTATCACCGGCGCCAATGCCCTGATCGGCGCATGGACGCATCTGGTCGGGACCTACGATGGGGCGATCAAAAGCTTTTATGTCAATGGCGCGCTGATCGGCGCGGGGGCGACGGTGTTCGTGCCGAACACGGCGCAGCCGTTGCGCATCGGGGCCGGCGCCAATGAAAACCCGGCCGGCCAATTCTTTTTCAACGGCAATATCGACGAAGTGGCCGTCTATGGACGCGCTTTGTCGGCGGACGAAGTTTTGTTCCATTACCAGACCGCTACCAACCGGGCCGCGGCCCGCTTCAACACGAACTTGACCAGCCAAATTACCACCGACGTGCAGGCGGCGATGCTCGGGGTGAACAGCTCGGCGTACATCCGCCTGCCCTTTGTGGTGCCGGACGTTACGCAGGTGGACCGCTTAAACCTGCGGATGAAGTATGACGACGGCTTTGCGGCCTACCTCAACGGGCATCTGGTCGCCTTGCAGAATACGCGGGACGATTTGACCTGGAACTCGGCGGCCACCCTCATCCACCCCGATGCCGAGGCGCTGGTGTTCGAGGAGTTTCCGATCGCGGACATTCAAGGATCGCTGCGCACCGGCACCAACGTCCTTGCGATCCAGGGCCTCAACCGCAGCGCGACCAATCCGGACTTCTTGATCCTGGCCCAATTGGAGGCGACGCACGCGAGCGCCTTGGGAACCGAGCCGCGCTATTTCCTCGTCCCCACCCCCGGTGGGTTCAACGGGATCGGCACGGCGGACCTGGGGCCGATTATCAGCAACGCCAAGCACACCCCCAACGTCCCATTGGACACCGATGACCTGGTCGTCACGGCGAACGTCCGGCCCTCGTTCAACGCGGTCACCAACGTGACCCTGCGTTACCGGATCATGTTCGGCCCGACCAATTCCATCGCCATGCTCGACGACGGCCTGCACGGCGATGGCGCGGCCGGCGACGGCAGCTTCGGCGCCACCATTCCCACTTCCTCGTTTACCAACGGTCAAATGATTCGCTACTCCATTGTCGCCAGTGACGCCCTCAATAATTCTTCGCGCTGGCCGCTCTTCGAAGACCCGCTGGACTCCGAAGAGTACCTGGGCACGGTGGTGGCCGACCCGGCCTTGACCAGCCAACTGCCGATCTTCCACCTCTTCATCTCGGCGCAAAACATGGGCGGCGCCGATTCGGAGACCGGCGGGCGCGCTTCCTTCTTTTTCGACGGCGAGTTTTACGATAACATTGAGATCCACGTGCGCGGCAACTCCACCGCCGGCCTGGCCAAGAAATCCCATCACTTGACATTCAACCACGGGCATCTCTTGCGTCATCCCGGCGCCGACGTGCGGATCCGCAACACTTCGGTCCTGGCCGAATACGTCGATCCCGCCTACCTCCGGCAAAACTCGTCGCTCTGGTTCATGAACCAGGCGGGCGTCCCGGGGCCGTTTAATTATCCGGTGCGGCTGCAGCTCAACGGCGACTTTTACGAACTGGGCTTCCATTCCGACTCGCCCGATGCCGAGATGCTCGCCCGCCTGGGCTATGATCCAAACGGCGCCCTTTACAAGGCGGCCGGGAACGTGACACCCGACATGGCCAGCACCGGTGTGTTTGAAAAGAGGACCCGCACCTTTGAGAACGACTCGGACTATCTGGCCCTGGCCAACGGGATCAACGAGGCCCGCGGCCTGGGGGCGCGCCGCACCAACATCTTTGACATGCTCGACCTGCCCAACGTCGTCAACTACCTGGCCGTCGCCCGGATCACTTCGGAGAACGATGACGTCTGGGCCAACATGACTTTGTATCGCGACACCCTGGGCGACAAGCTCTGGCGGATCATCCCCTTCGACCTGAACCTTTCCTGGGGACAGCTTTATTACGGGGACAACCCGGGCGCCAACGGCTCCATCCAGGCGACCAACGACACCAGCAAGAGCCACCCGTTCTACGGCGGTTCGACGATCCTGGTCTCGGGCGGCTCCGGCTTCAATCGCGTGTACGATGTGATCATCCAGGTGCCCGAGGCGCGCCAGATGTTGCTGCGCCGCATGCGCACCTTGATGGATCAATTTCTGCAACCACCCAGCACCCATCCTCTCCTGGCCGTGCTCAATCGCCGGATGAGCGCGCTAACCAACCTCTTCTGGACCGAAGCGTTCCTGGACCGCCAAAAATGGGGCTGGCCGCCGGTCGGCGGCCCGTATGGCTTTGGTCCCAACCAATGGCTCACCAACGGCGTGAGCGACATGGTGAGCCAGTTCGTCATCCCACGGCGGAGCCATCTCTACGTGACCCATAGCATCAGCAACGCCCTGAAGGTGATCGGATTATACGGCACGAACAACGCGGGCATCCCACTCTCCCAACCCGCCGACGCGAGCCTGGTGTTGGCGGCGATCGAATATAATCCCGCGTCCGGAAACCAGGCGGAGGAGTACCTCAGTCTGACCAACCCGAACCCGTACGCCGTCGATGTCTCCGGCTGGAAACTCGACGGCGGCGTGCAATTCACCTTCAAGCCCGGCACCGTCGTCCCGTCGAACGGAGTGGTTTACCTCTCGCCGGACGTGAACGCGTTCCGCGCCCGCGCCAACGGCCCGCGCGGCGGCCAGGCGCTCTTTGTCCAGGGGCCGTATAAAGGCCAGCTCTCGGCGCGCGGCGAGGCGTTGGTCCTCAGCGACGACCAGGGCCGCATCGTGACGACCAACAGTTACGCCGGCAATCCGAGCCTGGCGCAGCAGTACTTGCGGATCACGGAAATCATGTATCATCCCGCGCCGCTGGCGGGCAACACCAACAGCGCCGAGGCATTTGAATTCATTGAGTTGAAGAACATCGGGCCGATGACGCTGGACCTAACCGGAGTCCATTTCACCAACGGGATCGGCTTTACCTTCACCGGCAGCAGCGTCACCACCCTCGCTCCGGGACAAACCGTGTTGGTCGTGAAAAACATTGCCGCCTTCACCGCGCGCTACGGCGGCGGGTTCAACATCGCCGGGGAATATTCCGGCCAGCTCGACAACGCCGGCGAGAAACTCCAGTTGGATGACGCCGTGGGCGAGAAAATCCTCGAGTTCACTTACGACAACGCCTGGTATCGCATCACCGACGGGTTTGGTTTCTCCCTCGTGATCCGCGACCCCGCCGCGGCCTGGGACACTTGGAGCCTGGGAGCCAGTTGGCGGCCCAGCGCCCAGCTTTACGGCTCGCCGGGGGCGGATGACCCGCCCGCGCCGAGTTTCCCGCCGATCGTCGTCAACGAACTGCTGTCCCACCCGATCGCGCCCCAACTCGACACCGTGGAGTTGCGCAACTTGGGAACCGATAGTCCGGATCTGGGCGGCTGGTTCCTGACCGATGACTTCAATACCCCGAAGAAATACCGCATGCCCGAACCGACGGTCATCGCGCCGGAGTCGTTTCTCCTCTTCGATGAATCGTCCTTCAACCCCACCCCGAGCGTGCCGCCCAGCTTTGCTTTCAGCGCCCATGGCGACCAGGTCTATTTGTTCTCCGGTGACGCGACCACCAACCTGACGGGCTATTTTCACGGGTTCAAATTTGGCGCGGCCGAGCGGGGCGTTTCCTTCGGCCGCTACATCACCAGCATCGGCGCCGAACAGTTCGTCGCCCAAAAAGCGGTGACGCTCTTCGCGCCAAATGCCGGACCGTTGGTCGGCCCGGTGGTCATCAGCGAGATCATGTATCACCCGCCCGACCTGCCGGGCGGGGTTGACAACGAGTTGGCGGAGTACCTGGAATTGCGGAACATCACGGCCGGGCCGGTGAGCCTGGCCGACCCGAATTATCCGACCAACACCTGGCGGGTGCGCGGCACAGTCGATCTGAACCTGCCGCCCGGCCATACGCTGGCGGCCGGGGCGTACGCGCTCATCGTCAATTTCGATCCCGTGACCAATGTGACGGCCCTGGGGGCTTTCCGCGCTCAATATGGAGTGGACCCCAGCGTTCCCCTGTTCGGTCCGTACAATCACAAACTGGCCAACTCGAGCGGCAAAGTGGAATTGCTCAAGCCCGACGCGCCGGTCCTGACGCCTGGCCCGGACTTCGGGACCGTGCCCTACATCCTGGTGGACGAGGTGGACTACTCCGACTCCGCTCCGTGGCCGGCGTTTGCCGACGGATTCGGCGCCTCGCTGCAGCGCATCGACGTGACCGCTTATGGAAACGATCCGATCAATTGGGCCGCCGCCGCGCCCAGCGCGGCCAAGCCCTTTGGCGGCGGCCAGCCGCCGCTGATCACCCAGCAGCCGATCGGTCAGACGGTGGTGGGCGGCGCCAACGCTTCCTTCACCGCCGGAGCCAGCGGCACGGAGCCGTTGACGTATCAGTGGCGGTTCGGCGGCATAAATCTGGCGAGTGCGACCAACCCGACGCTCCTGCTCACTAATGTCCAACTCGGCCAGGACGGCGATTACGATGCGGTCGTCATGAACTCCGCGGGAGTGGCCACGAGCCTCGTGGCGCGATTGTCGCTGGTGTTCCCGGCCTACCTCGCGCAGCAGCCGCAGGGAAAAGTTGTTCCCACGAACGCCAACGTCACCTTCAGCGTTTCTGCCATTGGAACTGGCTCCGTGGCTTACCAATGGCGCTTCAACGGCGCGGACATCGCCGGCGCGACCAGCTCCGCTTACAACATCCCCAGCGCGCAACTCGTCAATGACGGTATATACACCGTGGTCATCACTGATGCCATCGGTTCAATCATGAGCCAGCCGGCGGTCTTGCACGTATTCATTCGGCCGGTCATCACTTTGCAGCCGTTGAGCCAAAGTGTGGTGCCGGGCGGCACCGCCGTGTTCAGCGCCGGCGCCAGCGGCACCTTCCCGCTGAGCTATCGCTGGCGGCAAGGCTCGAAGACCCTCACCAACTTGGTCCTGAATCAGAACCTCAGCTTCCTGACGCTGCGCAATGTCTCGATGAGCAGCACTGGTTCTTATAGCGTCATTGTCACCAACCTCGGCGGGTCCGCCCAAAGCGTGCTGGCGACGCTGGCATTGACCCCTGACTCGGACGGCGACGGGCTGCCCGACTGGTTTGAACTGCTCTACGGCCTGAACCCGAACAGCTCCAACTTCGACCCTGACGGTGATGGCATGACGAACTTGCAGGAGTACATCGCCGGCACCGATCCGCTGGATGGGCAAAGTTACTTAAAAGTGAACGTGGGTAGCGTGCCCGGGGGCGTTCAAGTGTGGTTTGCCGCCGTGTCCAACCGGACTTACACCGTGCAGTACAACGACTCAGCCGCCGGCGGAACCTGGCTAAAACTCAAGGACGTGCCCGCCCGCGAAACCAACCGGGTGGAGACGGTCCTGGATGTTGGCCCGGGCCTCACCAACCGCTTCTACCGCCTGGCCACCCCGGTGCTGCCATAGCCAAACCGTCAGCGTTGTCCGCGGCGGTCCGCGTCTCTTCCAAAACCGGCTGACGCAAGCGTGGGAAATCCCCTAGGTCTCCGCCAGTAGCTTTACGGACTGCCCCGGGCGTACTGCCGCCAGTTGCCAGCATCCGGGGTAGAGGTTAACTTCAGGCATTCACTTGCAGTAGGACGATGAACCGTTTTACCAAACTGTTCACCGGGCTGATTGCCTTTTCGGCGGTTGCCTGGTGTGTGAGCCAGGCGGGCGAACCAGCGTCCTCCAGCCAGACTTCCGCGCCTTTGTCCGAACGCGGGCAATTTGGCGCCGAGCTGGCGCTGCTCAGCCATTTTTACGTTCCTCCCAAATCGCCCGGCGAGAGCAACCACTACTTCGAGATGTGGGACGGTCCGAAGGTGCGCGCGATCGCCACCGCCAACGGACTGCTCGACAATCACGCTCTGTTCATCAACTCGCACGGCGATGCCCGGACCGTGGAAGGGCGAACCCGCTACGCCTTTTGCCCCCACCAGAGCCTCGTGCGGTCCGGCCAGCCCGCGCCTTGTTTTTCGGCGCAGGATCTCGCCCGCTTCCTCGGTCCGGAGAAGGTGAAGCAGATTCACAACTTGATCATAGGCGGCTGCGACAGCGAGGCCTGCCTAAGCTCGGAAGAGCTGCGGAAATCTTTCAGCAGCGCCACCAATATCACCCACGTCGCCAGCGGCGAGCGGGGCTACCACGTGATGTTCCTGCAATCCTTCCTGAGCTATTCCGAGGACATCCAGCCCCTTTACGAGGTCGCCGTCCGAGACCGCCAGGGCAAGGTGAAATATTTCATGGAAATCGCGCCCGCCGCCAACGCGACGAAGCTCAGTCCTTACGTCGCCGAGTTGTTCCGGATCGGGGAGATGACGCCTTTCAAGAGGCAGATTGCCGGCCGTGAACTGCTTGATCCTTCGTCCGAGCCGGCCCATCTGTCCGACAACTCGGCCAGCCTGTTGCTGCGCTGAGCCGTCGGGGAGGTTCTCCGATCCAAGCAAAGGGTCGATCTGGGAGCGTGGACCCAATCATTGGGCAATTCCACTGACCGCTCACGCCTGGCTCGCCGCGAGCAGGGCCGCTTCCAAAACCGGGGCCGCGGACGGCAGGACGCGGGCCAAGTCGCTCACCTTCACGTTTAACTCCTTGATTAAATCATCGGCGCCGGCGCCCAAGAGGCCGCGATACCACTGGAGAAATTCCCGGCTGGCGGCCGGCTCCAGCGCCTCGGGCAATGGATCGCCTTCGCCGCCGGAGAGAATTTCGCAGACGGCCAACGTCGCGCGCTGGCCGGCGTTTTCCGGCGCGGGCCACTGGCGTAGGACCGCCAACGCGGCTTTGAATTGACGGTTCACGAGCAACGCGTGGGCGCGTTGAAACTGGACGGCTGCCTCGCCGGGCAGAAACTTGACGGCTTCGCCGGTCCAGTCGGCGGCGAATTCAAACAGTCCGCGCTGGCGGAGCGCGATCTCTCCGCCAAGCAGCCAGACCGCCGGCTCATCGGCTTTTTCCGAAACCAGTTGGTGCAGCGACTTCAAAGCTTCCACGGGTTGTCCCTGGCCGGAAAGAAAACGAACGAAATCCAGACGCAGCGGGCGCAATTCCGGTTCTTCGGCCAGCGCCGCTCGGAATGCCTTTTCCGCCTCCGCCGGATGGTTCAGGCGATCGAGACAGAGGGCCAGGCAATAGTGCGGGCCGGCTTTGCGGATGTCCTTGTTGACCGGGGAAAGGACGCGCAGGCTGCGCTTGGCCAGGCAGTGTCGCATCTGTTGCGCGGCGTCTTCAAATCGTTTCAGCTCCATGAAAGCCAGACCGAGGGCGAAATGCATTGAAGCGGTAAGCCCGCCGGAGCGCGCCAACGGCGAGCTAAACAAGTCCGCGATCTCGACGTGCCGTTTCGCCGCCAACAGATGCGCGCCGAACTGGGTGAGCAACACCTCGCGCAATTCCGGCACAGCGGCCTGGAGTTTGGCTTTTACTAGATAAAGTTACGCGGGGCTTATTTTTTTGTTGCATGTATCTAGGTATATAACTAGTGTTTTTCATTATGGGTTATCCAACCAAAGTTCAGCTCATTCAACGCAAGCAAAGCCAGCAGTGGTACATCAACTTTCCGGCCGCTATCGCTCAAGGCATGGATTTTGCCAAGGGCGAGGAGGTTCAAAGACTCACTGGTTCCCTGGCAACCCGTCCGGGCCCACGCCACCGGGCATCCCTATGAGTTCAAGGTCAAGACACTGGGTCCGGTTTACTCGGCCATGGACAAAGGACAAAGAGCGCTGCGCGTGGTGGTCATCGAACCCGTGCC
>WNGQ01001300.1_pt1 | contig 28991 bp, 29 predicted proteins | sample 5407661 | NCBI WGS metagenome assembly WNGQ01 (sample SAMN13153382, study PRJNA577476) | soil metagenome | isolation source: 60 cm soil or saprolite under Garry oak tree replicate 2 | place: USA:California | collected 2016-06-15 | reverse complement strand
TGTCTTCTCCGCGATCAATTTCGCTGTGCCAGCTGATGTTGGGCCCGGCGCCGGCGCTGCTGGAGATAGACCTGGAGCTCGTATTCCTGCGGCGGAGAAGGTGCTTCGATTACCTCCGCCTGCTTGCCGCGGGCGAGCGCCTCCATGGTCGCGCGAGAGGTATGCGTGGGGCGCCACCCGAACTCCGCCTCGAGACGTGAGCAATCCATGACGGACCCGAAGGACATGACATCAGCCAGATGGGCCGGCATGTCGACCCCGGTGACCATGCGCAGGGCCAGCCTTGACAGCCATCGCCCGTATGGCGGCAGCAGCGGCGCGGCCGTGCCGCCCATGATCCCGATCGCCTGGCTGAGGAGCACCACGCCCTCGCCGGCGACGTTGAACACGCCGGAACGGTCGCGGACGACCGCGCGCACGATCGCATCGGCCGCGTCGTCCTCGTGCAACAGCTGCAGCCGGGGATCGAAGCCGGCAAACGTTGGCACGATCGGCAGCGAGAGATAGCGCGCGAGGCTCGTGTCCTCGCTGACCCGAAAGCCAAGCCGGAGGACGGTTGCTCCGCAGCTCTCGTTGCGGAGTGAGAACTCATTGACAAGCTGCTCCATCTCGAGCAGGTCGCGGGTGACGCCCGACGCGAGCTTGTCCGGGTTGGCCATGTCCTCGGAAAAGAACGACGGATCGCCCGGCCCGGCGCCGTAGATCGCCTGGCTCGACTTCACGACCAGACGGCGGACCGAGCTCGTCGGCGCCGCGCATCCGACGAGCACGTTCATCGTGCCGATCACGTTGGTCTCGTGGACCGCGCGGTCGTGATGGGGCGAATCGACCGCCACAGCGAGATGCACGACGCTGTCGATCCTCAGCTGGCGGACGAGCTTGCCGATCACCGAGAGCCGGGTGTCGGCGTGGACGAAATCCATCTCTTCGATCGCGCTGACCGGGTCCGCAAAGTCGCAGCCGAACAGGTAAGGAACCTGCCGGGCGAGGCGGCGCGCCACCTCGGCGCCGAGTGGATTGGAGACTCCGGTCACGAGGACGCGGCGAGGGGTATGCGGAGGCACTACCTCCCAATCTAACAGTGGAGCCGAAGCCCGGATTCATTCCGGGCGTCCCCCCGATGTCGCGGCTTCCCTCCGGACGTTGAGGCCCACCGGATTGGGGGGCTCGTGGGGGGATCCTGATCCCCCCACGCTTTTATGGGTATATGCCTCGAACCGTCGTCGCGTTGGCCACCCGCTGCACCGCGAGCGCGTAGGCCGCCGCCCGCATATCGATGCGCTTGTTCACAGAGGTGTGGAGGATCTCGTAAAACGCCCGGGTGATCACGTGGTGGAGCTTGGTGTTGATCTCCTCCTCCTCCCAGAAGAAGGCCTGGAGGTCCTGCACCCATTCGAAGTACGAAACGATCACCCCACCGGCGTTGGCGAGGATGTCCGGAACGAGGAAGATGCCGCGCTCGTGCAGGATCGGGTCTGCCTCCGGCGTCACCGCCGCGTTCGCGCCCTCGGTGATCAACCGCGCGCGGATCCGCCCCGCGTTCTCGTCCGTGATCTGGTCCTGGACCGCGGCCGGAACGAGCACGGTGACCGGCAGCTCGAGCAGCTCGGCGTTCGTGACCGCGTCCGCCTTCTTGAATCCGCCGACGCCGCCGCGCACCTGGCGGTGCTCGTTCAGCGCCGCGAGGTCGAGACCGTTCGGGTTGTAGACGCCTCCTTTCGAATCGCTGACAGCCACGATTTGCAGGCCCGCCTCGGCGAGGAGTCGCGTCGCCGACCGGCCGACCTGGCCGTAGCCCTGCACCGCGACCGTCGGCGTCTCCTCGTCGATGTGCAGGTATTTGAGGGCTTCGAGCGTCAGGTAGGTCGCACCGCGCCCAGGTGCGTCGACCCTGCCCTCGGAGCCACCGACGTCGACCGGCTTGCCCGTGACCGACGCGGTGACCGAGTGGCCCTGGTGCATGGAGACCGTGTCCATGATCCAGGCCATGATCTGTGGGTTCGTCCCCATGTCCGGCGCCGGGATGTCCTTCTCGGGACCGATGAGGATCGAGATCTCGGTCGCGTAGCGGCGCGTCAGGTGCTCGAGCTCCGTCTGGGAGAGCTTGTGGGGGTCGACGGCGACCGCGCCTTTTGAACCACCGTATGGAATGCCGACCGCCGCGCACTTCCAGGTCATGAGCATCGCCAGCGCCTTGACCAGGTCGAGGTTGATTTCAGGGTGGTAGCGGATGCCGCCCTTGGCGGGACCGCGGCTGATGTTGTGCTGGACCCGCCAGCCGGTGAACACGTGGACCGAGCCGTCGTCCAACCGCACCGGGAAGTGGACGGTCAGCTCGCGCTTGACCTCGCGGAGGCCCTGGCGTGCGTCCTCGGAAAGGCCGATGACATCCGCCGCAGCGTCGAAGCGCCGCTGTGCGGTCTGGAAGGCGGTGGCTCGGGTTTCAACCGCCATCTGGCGAGTTCCGATAGTAACTCCGGTGTAACTCAGAATTTCATGCGATGCGCCGGTGACCCACACCGGCGGCGGAGTCGCGATCGACGGTTCGCCTGTGCCTCAACCGTGGACGTTGTCGGTGATCGGAGATGTGAACCGCCTGGCCGCGCTCGCGGACCTGATGACGCAGCAGCTGCGCGCCGACCGGCGCGTGAGGGAAGCGACCTATCAACTCGAAAACGACGTCCAGATCACATCTGTGATCAGCGGGAAGCCTTTCGTTTACGCCGTACCGTCCTAGCGCCGTTCGAGAGGCCCGCCTTGCGCAGCTGCGACGCCATCTGGTCCAGCCGGTCGTTGATGCGGTCGATGTCATGTCGGGTCGGGATGCGCAGCCGGCGGAGCGCTCGCTCGATGGCGTCGTCGGCCATCGTCTCCAGGCCTTCGCGCCTCCGCTCTACCTGCGTTCGGATGTCGGAAGGTACGTTGAGCGTCTTCCGCACGTAGTCGAGCAGCGCCTGACCGCGCTCCTGGAGCATCTCGCCGCCCGCGTCGACGATGCCCGACGGTCCGCGCTTCTCCTCCGACAGCACGATCTGCGACAGCGTCACCTGCGTGAGGTCGCTGCCGTTGTCGCGATCGACGACCTTCACCTCGTGGCCGTCCCGCACGAGCTGCGCGATTCCGTCGAGCGTGATGTATCGACTGGTGCGGGTGTCGTACAGCTTGCGGTTCGCGTACTTCTTGATAAGGTGTCGTTCGGGGGCTGTGGTCAAGCTAGCGGCCCATTCTAGTGCGGTGCGTCAAGTGCTCCGCGCGGGCTTCTTGACGGAGGTTATGCATGGCTAAGAAGAAGCGCTCATCGAGATCATCCGGCCTCGTCAATCGGGCAGTTCGTGCCGGACGCCGCGCGTTCAAGGAGGCCGAAAGCCGCGTCCCGCCCGACCTTCGCAGGCAGCTGGAGCGCCGGCTGAAGGATGCCGACAAGACCGCACGCGCGGCCATCAAGACGCTGCAGACCCAGGTCCGACGGGCCAGCACACGGGGCGATGTCAACAACGTGCTCAAGCGCATCGACGGCCTCACCAAACAGGCGCGTCAGATCGCGTTCGGAGGCTCGGGGGCGACGGCGCCGCGCCGCCGCGCGGCGAGCCCGACGCGGAAGTCCACGAGCCGGTCGCGCAAGGCTGCGACCACCAGGCGCAAGCCGGCGGCCCGCTCCGCGGCTCCGGCGAAAGCGACCTCCGCGCGAAGGACCAGCGCGAAGCGCGCATCGACGCCGCGACGGACACGCGCATACAGGACCACCGCGCCGGAAGCCGCCCCGATGGCCGAGGTGGCAGAGGTCGAGATCGTGGAGATCGTCGAGCCCTAGAGCGAGCCGAAAACCCGCACTCCGCCCACGAAAACCGCCTTCGGGCGGAGGTCTTCCCAGCTGACTTCCTCCTCGCTGAGCGGATCCCCGCGGTACACCTGCATGTCCGCGACCATCCCAGGCTCCAGCGTGCCCTTCTCGCTCTCCTCGAAGGTCGCGTAGGCGCCGCCGACCGTGTAGGCGCGCAGGGCGGCGAGCAAGCTGATGCCGTTCACCTGGTCGTCGACCGCCACGCGGATTCCGGGCCAGGGATTCGGATCCGTCGCCACCGGAAGGTCGGAGCTGAACGCGACCCGGACGCCGGCCCGGAGGAGGCCGCGGTGCGGTGCGAGATGGGTCCTGTCCCGGACCGGAAAGAAGATGGTCGAGGCCACGCGCCCAAAACGCGCGGCCATCGGCTGCATGACCGCCACCATCCCTAGCTTCGCGAGTCGGGCGTGCAGGTCAGGGGGGCAGATGGTGCAGTGCTCAACGCGGTGCCGCATCGGAGCTCCGCGGGCGGCTTCGACCGCGTCGCACATCGCTTCGATCGCTGCGTCGCCGATGGCGTGGGCCGCGACTTGCAGCCCGGCTGCGGTTGCTCGGCCGACCAGGGCGCGCAGCTCATCGGGTGTGGTTCGCCACACGCCACCACCCCCCGAGCGCATGGCGACGCGTTCGGCGCCGCCGTCGACAAAGACCTTGATCGGGCCCGCTCGCACCATCGAGCCGCCGAACCCGGCACGAACGCCGAGCGCGGCCGCAGCCTCCAGCAATTCCCACGAGAGGAACTCGTTGACGCGCACCTTGAGCCGGGCGTCGCACGCGAGCTGCTCGAAGGCCCGCAGGTCATCCGCGAACCCGCGATTCACGGCCGCGCCCACCGATGTGATTCCGCGCGAGATGAGCAGGTCCTGGGCCTGCAGGATTCCTTCTATGCGGCGTCCGAGAGCGGGACGCGGCTGGACGTCTGCGACCAGCCGCATCGCCGACTCGAGGAGGAGGCCGTTTGGCGAGCCGTTCAGGTCGCGGCCGATCCGCCCACCACGGGGATTCGGCGTCTCCGAGGTGATCCCTGCCGCCGCAAGCGCGGCCGAGTTGGCGACCCGGGCATGCCCGCCTCGCTCGTCGATGAAGGCAGGACGGTCGCCCGTGACGCGGTCGAGCTCGCTGCGGTGCGGCTGGCGGCGCTCGGTCAGCTCGTCGGTCCGGTAGCCCATCCCCTGCTGCCACTCGCCGGGCCCGAGCGATTGCCCGTGCTCCTGCAGGCGCTCGAGCAGGTCATCGATGCCCCGCGCGCCCGTAAGGTCGGCGGCAAATCGGGTCAGCCCGTAGTAGACGACATGTGCGTGGGCGTCGTTGAAGCCCGGAAGGACCGCTGATCCGTCCAGGTCGACGAACCGCGTCCGAGGACCGCGGAGGCCCATCACCTCCCGACCGCCGCATGCGATGACCCTTCCGCCCGCGACGGCGAGGTGGGTTTGGGGCGTCAGACCTGTGCGTCCCAGGGTGCGGATCCGGCCGCGCGCCAGGATGAGTTCGGCTCGCACTCGCCCGTTAGATTAAGGGGCGTGGCGACCATCGACTTCCGCTCGGACACCGTGGCCATGCCGAGCCCCGAGATGCGCCGGGCGATGGTCGAGGCCCCGCTGGGCGATGACGTCTTCGGCGACGACCCCACCACCAACAAGCTGATGGAGGTGGCGGCCGAGCGAATGGGCAAGGAGGCCGCCACGTTCGTGCCGAGCGGCACCATGGGCAACCTGATCGGGATCGCGGTCAACGCCCAGCGGGGCGAGGAGATGATCGCCGACGCGGAGTCACACGCCTTCTGGTACGAGACCGCCGGCGCGGCGGCGGTCTGCGGGGTGCAGATCCGGCCAATCGCCACCGAAGCCGGCGTCATGTCCCCGCAGCAGATCGTCGACGCGGTTCGCCCGCGGGACGATCCACACCAACCCATCACGGCCGCGGTCACCTTCGAGGACACCCACAACCGGCACGGTGGGATCGCGTGGCCGCTCGAGGACCTGCGGGCGGCGAGGGATGCCGCTCACGCGAAGGGTTTGCGAGTCCACCTCGACGGCGCTCGCATCTTCAACGCCTCCGTCGCGCTGGGCGTGGATTCGCGGGAGATAGCCGGGTGCGCAGACACGGTCACGTTCTGCCTCTCGAAAGGCCTGGCGTGCCCCATCGGCAGCATCTTCTGCGGGTCGGAGGAGTCGGTCGAAGAAGCTCGTCGCTGGCGCAAGCGTCTGGGCGGGGGCATGAGGCAGGTGGGAGTCCTCGCCGCGGCCGGGCTGATCGCTCTCGACCAGATGGTCGACCGCTTGGCCGAGGATCACGCCAACGCCCGTACGTTGGCCGAAGGCCTGTCGGAGCTGCCCGGAGTCCGGTGTGACCTGCGCCGCGTGCAGACCAACCTCGTCTACTTCGACCTCGAAAACATGTCCGCGCCGGAGTTCACGGACGCGTGCGCCCGGCGCGGGCTGCTCAGCGACTACATGGGTCCCCGGCGCATGCGGTTCGTCACCCATTACGGCATCGACGCCGGGGACATTCAGTCGGCGCTGAAAATCTGCGAGGAGGTCCTCAGCGCTTGATGAGGGGCCCCCCGCCAAATCGCGGCGAGCCGCTCCGCAGCCCGCCGCACGGCCTGCGTCGCGAGTCCTGAGATTTGGTGGGGACCATGAGCACGCGAATTTCGCAGGACGGCATGTACTACTGGGACGGGGCGCGGTGGGTCAGCACGCTCTCCCCCGACGGCCGGTACCGATGGAATGGCTCGGCGTGGCAGCCGGTCGCTGCGCCGTCCTACGCGGGCCCGCCGTATGTCGCGCCTCGGATCGTTCGCACCCCGACGTCGTGGACACGGCCGCTGCAGTACGCGGTTGCGGGGTGGTACGCCCTGTCGGCCCTGTACACGCTTTCACTTCCGTTCTGGATGACCGGAATGATGACGACGATCATGAACCAGACGTTTGAGCGGCAGGCGGCCCTCAACCCCAACGTCTCTCCTCCGCCGGCGGAGCTGGTGCAGTCGATGACGTCTTTCATGACCGGCGTGTTGTGGGTCGCGGTGGTCATCGGAGTCGGCATCTGCGTTTTCTTCATCGTCGGAGCGCTCCAGCGCTGGACCTGGATCTATTACGTGGTGCTGGTGCTGCTTGGGCTCGGCACCCTGCAAACTCCGCTCAACCTGGTCAACATCGTCAACCCCAGCGCGACATCGGCGGCGGCCGGATACACCTTTCCGACCAGCTTCTACGTCCTCGCGCTGCTGGTTTCGGTTCCGGGCACCGCCTTGTTCGTGTGGATGCTGGTCGCCCTGGTCAGACGCGGACCATGGGGGATGGTGCGGGTGACATGAGGGACGCCAGGAGCTTTGGGTCGATGTTGCCTCCGCTGACCACGGCGACGGTGGTCGGGCCCGGCGGCAGCTGCTCCAGGGCCGCGTAGGCCAGGGCTCCTCCTCCCTCGGCGACGACTTTCGCGGCCGCGGCGATCTCCGGAATCGCAGCCCTCAGCCTGGGCTCAGGCACGAGGAGCCACCGGTCGACGCACTCCTGGAGCAGCCCGAACATCCGCGCATCGAAAGGAGCGGTGGTGCCGTCCGCGATCGTGTCCGGCTTGATCGTCACGGGCCCACCCGCCTCGAAGACCCGGCTCCACATCGGATAGCCGTCCGACTGGACACCGATAATTTCGACTTCCGGCCGGATGCCTTTGATCGCCGAAGCGATGCCGCTGATCAACCCGCCCCCGCCGACAGGTACGACGACCCTCGCCAGGTCGGGCAAATCCTCGAGGAGCTCGAGGCCCAGGCTGCTGTGGCCCGCAATCACCTCTGGTTCGGCGAAGGGATGGAGAAAAGACTCGGGCTCCTGCCTCCACTTCTCGGCGGCCAACCACGCCAGCACCTCGTCACGCGGCATCAGGACCGGCTTTGCCCCCCAGCGCTGGACTCCGTCGATCTTCGGGGCGGGAGCCGTGTCGTACATGACGACCCGGCACGACACGCCGAGCTTGTGCGCAGCGTAGGCACATGCCTGCGCCGCGTTGCCGGCGCTGACCGTGATCAGGCCTTTGCGAAGGCGTTCGGCGGGCAGGGCCAGGGCCGCCGCGAAAAAACCACGGACCTTGAAGTTGCCGGTCGGCTGCAGGCATTCGAGCTTCAGCAGCCCGCCCTCGACCGGGACCATCGGCGTCCGCGTGATGTGCGGCCAGGCACGCTCGGCGGCCGCGCGGACGTGGTCAATCGGAATCACGCCGATAATCGTAGGGATGCCGATCTACGAGTACCGCTGCGAGGAATGCGGAAAGCGATCGTCCTCTTTGCTGGGCAGCTACGCCTCGCCCGACCCGGCGTGCCCGCACTGCGGCAAGCACGCGCTGCGCCGCCTCGTCTCCACGTTCGCCACGGTGAGCTCCGGCGAAAGCGAGGGCGCCGACGACTTCGGGGGCGACGATGACTTCGGCGGAGGCGGGGATGACGATTTCGGCGGAGGCGACGACGACTTCTAGGCCGTAAGACCCAGGACCTCGTTCGCCGCTTTGATCAGCTCCCGCCGGTGCGTCTCGTCGTGCGCGAAGATCCGGAAGAGCGCCATACGCACGGGCAAGCGCTTGAACAGGTCGAGCACCCGGCTCTGCCTGTATCTGTCTTCGAGCGGCTCATAGAAAAGGATGTCCGCCGTCTCCGTCATTGGGTTGAACGCGCGCGATTCCTGCGCCGCCACGTCGACCTCGAAGACGATGTTGCGCAGGCTGGAAGGCAGGCGCTCGCGTAGCTGGCGAGCGAACTGTTCGCGCGTCACGGACAGCGCAGCGCTCGGGATGTCCCGCGCGTCGGTGTGGCCCTGGTAGATGAGCTTCCACTTCAGCCTCCGCGCCACCACCGCGGCCCATGCCTCGCCCAGCTCACGCTGCCTCGAGTCGCCGCTTCCGTGCGTCCACCGGTCGACGTCGGACAGCAGCGACCACTCGGTCAGCGGCATGAACCGGTCCAGGCGCTCGAGAGGATTGCCGCCGAGCAAGAGCTCGACCGTCGGCCGGAAAACCTCGCGCAGCTGGAGGTCGATCCGCCTCACGGTCCTGTGGAAATAGACCTGGTGATAGAGGTAGAGGCGCGAGTTGAGAAACATGTAGAGCGCCTCCGCCGCGTGCGCGTGAAGCGTGAGTCCGCGCTCGGAGATGAAGGAGTAATGAAGGATGCGCTGTACGTCGACCGGGCCGGCCGACACGCCGCATATATAAGAGTCGCGAGGGACGTAATCCATGTTGTCGGCCGAAAAGGCGCCGGTCAGCGCGGGCTGCAGGGCCGCCAGCCACCCCGGAGGCGTGAATCCGTCCAGCTCCCTGGCCGAGATCAGGTATGCCACCCAGCGGGGGTCGATGCGCTCTCCAGGCTCGAAGTCGGCCGACGGCGAGGCGCCCAGCTCGCCGATCAGGCCGGCCAACGGACCCGTGATCAGGGCGCGCCCGATGACCTCGTGGTCGACGCCCCAGGTGTCGAGATAGTTCTCGTCGAAGAAATGGCCGAACGGGCCGTGACCGACGTCATGCAGGAGGCCCGCCATTCGCATCGTCTCCTCGACCAGCTGTGACGACGGGACGTCGCCGCACGCCACCTTCAGGGAAGGATGCAGATGGCGCGCCCACTCACCGGCCAGGTGCATTGCTCCGAGGGCATGCTGAAACCTCGAATGCTCCGCAGTCGCGAACACCCACCATGCGCTCTGCAGCTGGTGGATGCGTCGAAGCCGCTGCAGCCACGCCGCGTCGACAAGATCCTGCTCCGCGGCCTCCCCCGCCACGCCTCCTGGCCCGCCCTTCGTGATGCGAAGGTATCGGTAGATGGGATCGCTCGAGAGGTTGACTCGCGAATACTCGGACCGGGTCTCGTCCACGAACCGATTATCGCGATGAGCTCTCTTCTGGCCGAGGGTGTCGACCTCTTCAACAGCGGCCACTACTGGGAAGCGCATGAGGTCTGGGAGCGGGAATGGACTCCAGACCGCAAGGGGCCCGACTCAGGTTTCTACAAGGGCCTGATCCAGGTCGCGGCCGGATGCCTCCACTACACGCGGCACAACCGGCGCGGCGCGGTCAACAAGTGGCGCACCGGAGCCGACTACCTGCGGCCCTACCTTCCGAGTCACAAAGGCATTCGGCTGGCGCCGCTGGTGACGGAGGTCGACAGGTATCTGGGCGCGATGCGAGACCGGCCCTGGCCGGCCCTCGAGATGCCCCGAATCGTTCACGAGTAGGGAGGAAATCGCCTCCCGGCCCCGGCTTCGATCAGGCCGCCGTGGCCCAGTCGGAGCAGATCGCCGGCCTCGGCGCGCCCGTACGCGAAGACAAAGGGCAGCAAGAGATCCAGCGAGCTGTTCCGGCCGAAACCCGCACATGAAGCCACGCCCACCACAGCCGCCTGGTGCAGGCGGCCGAGCCACAGCATGCTGCCGGGATGCATCGGAGCCCCGAGCTGAAGCACCTGGCCGCCCGCATGGGTGAGCTCGGCGTACGCGGGATCGAGCGGATCGATCGCGGACGCTCCCGCGAACAGCACCAGTTCGGCGCCGCTTTCCACCGCCTCGCGATACGCAGCAGCCACGGCGTCAGACGTGCGTGCGACCTCCCGCACCGCCAGCACAACAGCTCCGTACCAACCGAGCTTGGCTGTGACCGCCGCCCGGAAGATCTCGCGCGCCTTCGGCTTCAGGCGTTCGGTCGCGACCACGAACGTCTTCAGAGGTCGAAACGGCAGGAGCACGACCACCGGTCCTTTCTCACGGCAGAGGCGCTCGGCCTCCTCGATCAGCCGGCCGGGCACGGCGACCGGCGTCACCTTGCAGCCCGCGACCTCCTCGGCCTTGGCCACCGCCTGGCCGTCCATGAGCGTGAAGACCGAGATGTAGCCGAGCGCGTTGATCGCGTCCACGGTCTCGCCGCGCACCCGGACGAGCCCGCGCTGACGGGCGACGACACGAGCCTGGCTCTGGACGGGAGGCGTCGCCTCGAGGCCCGGGCCCGCTAGGGCGGCGGCCAGCCTCCGAGCGGCGTCGTCCTCGTGCACGTCACCGGGCTCCAGCTCGACGACGTGGACTTCGCCGCTCTTGCGCACGCGGTCGAGGTGGGTCTCGTCGAGCAGTGCGCCCTTGCGCAGGTCCGGACCGAGGTCGTGCACGAGCACGCGTCCTTTTATGTCGCTGGCGGAGACGGAGGTTCCCTCGAGGCGGACGGCTCTCACTAATTGAGAGGATAGATTCGGGATGAACCTGCCCCGCGTGCGGCTGTACAACACGTTCACTCGGACCAAGGAACAGCTGGAGCCGCTGCGCGATGGCGTCGTGCGGATCTACTCGTGCGGCCCGACCGTGTACCGATACGTCCACGTCGGCAACCTGAGGACGTTCATGCTGCCGGACCTACTGCGGCGCAGCCTCGAATACCTCGGGTATCACACCGAGCAGGTGATGAACATCACCGATGTCGGACACCTCACCGATGACAGCTTCGATCGCGGCGAGGACAAGATGCTCGTCTCCGCGCGGCTGGAGAACAAGACGACCGAAGAGATCGCCGACGCATACACCGATGCGTTCATGCAGGACGCGCGGAAGGTCAACATTCGGCCGGCCGATCAGTTTCCGCACGCCACGGCTTACATCCCGCAGATGCTCGAGCTGATCCAGACGCTGATTCAGAAAGGCAATGCGTATGACATCGACGGCAACGTCTACTACGACATCGCCACTTTTCCGGGGTACGGCCGGCTGTCGCGCAACACCACGGACAAGCTGCTCGCGGGTGTACGCGGCGAACCTGATCCGCGAAAGAAGCATCCGGGCGACTTCACGCTCTGGAAGGCGGCTGGCGAGCATCGTCAGCAGGTCTGGCCGAGCCCGTGGGGGCCTGGCTTCCCAGGCTGGCACATCGAGTGCTCGGCCATGTCGATGTCGATCCTCGGTGAGCGCTTCGACATCCACACCGGCGGCGCCGACAACGTTTTTCCGCACCACGAGGCGGAGATCGCTCAGTCCGAGGCGGTGACCGGCCATCGAGTCGTCAGCCTCTGGATGCACGGTGGGCTGCTCATGCTTTCGGGCGCGCGGATGGCGAAGTCGGCAGGCAACTTCTTCCGGATCACCGAGCTCGAGGCACATGGATTCGAGCCGCTTGCGTTTCGCTACCTCGCGCTGCAGGCGAAGTACCGCGCGCCGTTGAACTTCAGCACCGAGGGTCTGGCCGGCGCGGATCGAGCGCTGCGGCAGCTGCGCGAACGCGTCGTGGAGTGGTCCTCAGGACAGGATTTGGGTGACGCCTCCGAATGGGAGGCCCGCTTTCGCGCCGCCATCGCAGACGACCTCGACCTTCCCTCCGTCATGGCGCTGGTGGCGGAGCTCACCCACTCTTCGGTGCCACCGCGCACCAGGGCCGATCTGCTCAAAGCGTGGGACGGCGTGCTGGGGCTGGACCTGGACAGCCTGGCCGAGCAGCGGCCGCTCCCCGACGGCGCCGCCGAGCTGCTCGCGGAACGCGAGGAGGCGCGCGCCGCCAGGGATTTCGCTCGGTCGGATCACCTCCGCGCGAGGCTGGCGGCGCTTGGAGTGACGGTCTTCGACACGCCCGACGGCCAGCGCATAAGAAGGTAATGTCGCGGCTCGTAATCGTTGGGCGGAGTACGAATGGACGGAGGCCGAACCTTGCGGCTCGGCCCCACGAGAGGAAGGGGTCTTGAATGGGGGCTCTCCGGCCCCCGAGCCTACCCAGCCTTGGGAATCGAAGCTTTGTCCCGGGTCCTTTCCTTGCCGTGACCGCCGGAATTGGCGCCCCCGTTGGCGCCGTTGTTTCCGTGCGGGTTGGTGTCTCCGTGGTGGCGCGCGTCACTCGCAACTGAGGCGCCGTGCTGGCTCGCGAAACCGCTGACGCAGTCGCCGATGCCATGCTGGCCGTCGGCGAGCTGGGATTTGCAGGTCTCGACCTGCTGCTTCACCTGCTGACCCCACTCGATCGGGTTCAAGCTTCCAGTCGTCGCCGCGCCGGCGACAGTCACCGCCGCAGCAGCGACCGCGACAGCGGTGAGCAGCTTGAGGCCGAGCGCAGCGCCGGCGCCGCCGGCGATGGTCTTGGCCGCGGTGCGCGAATGCACAGCCCGGCGAGCCGGGACAGGCGTAGCCGCGACCGGGTCGAGCACCCGGTGCAGCTCCTGGTCGAGCTCGCTCTCGAAATCGCTCATCTGTAAGAAGCCATAACGCTGAGTTCCGGCCAAGCAACCATTTCCCGCCGCCTACCGGCCAAGGACCGCCTGGAGCTGCTTGCGGGCGGCCGCCAGGCGGGAGGCGATCGTCTGTTCCGGCACGCCGAGGGCGGCTGCGATCTCCCGGTTGGAGTAGCCATGGTAGTGCCGGAGGACCAGGGCGGCGGCTTGCTTGGTGGGGAGCTTTTTCATCGCTCGGACAAGCTCGGATCGCTCGGAAATGGTCGAAGGATCCGGCGGCAGGGCGGGACGCCCGAGACGGCGAACCATCTCGCCCGCCTCGCGCACCTTCTGGTGCCGGCGGTCGGAGATCGCAACGTTGATTGCGATCCTGTGCAGCCAGGCCTCGACCGGGGCTTCCGGCCGCCACGAGGCCCAGTTTCGATAGGCGCGCTCAAAGGTCTCCTGGGTGCAGTCCTCGGCGGTGGCCCGGTCGCGGACCAGCGTGATCAGCGTGCCGAGAATCCGGTGGTATGTGTTCCGGTACAGCCGCTCGAAGTCGGCCTCCGATCCCGGCTCGTAGGTTTCACGAGCCGACTCGTCGCCGGCAGCTTCGTCCCGCGCCGCCGGGCCTTCTATTGACTGCAAACTAATGTTCGATTAACCTCCCCGAACATATGTCCGGCCTGCCACGTTTCAATCCTGCCGACCTTGCAGGTGAGATAACGCTGGATCACGTAGTTCCCGCCACTTCGGCCGTGTTCGCCCCACTGCCTTCCGACCTCCGTCCGGAGCTCGTGGCGGCGCTGGCCGGCCGCGGCATCGAGCGGCTCTACTCGCACCAGGCCGAGGCGTACACAGCCGTTCGCAACGGTCGCCACCTGGTTGTGGTTACCCCCACTGCCAGCGGCAAGACGCTCTGCTACAACCTCCCGGTCCTCCAGCGGCTGCTGGAAAACGCCCAAAGGCGAGCCCTCTACGTGTTTCCGACCAAAGCGCTGGCGCAGGACCAGCTGGCCGAGCTCGGGGCGCTGAAATCGGGATTGCCAATCGAGGTTCGCGTCGACACGTACGACGGCGACACGCCTCCGGGCCGCCGCACCGCGATCCGCGAAGGCGGTCACATCGTGATGACCAATCCCGACATGCTGCACACCGGCCTGCTCCCGCACCACACACGCTGGCGCCGGCTGTTCTCGAGCCTCGACTTCGTGGTCATCGACGAGCTGCACACGTATCGCGGACTTTTCGGCAGCCAGGTCGCAAACGTGATCCGACGCTTGAAACGGATCTGCGGCTTCTACGGTTCGAATCCGACGTTCATCTGCGCGTCGGCGACGATCCGCAACCCGCGAGAGCTTGCGGTGCGCCTTCTCGAGGAGGAACACATCGCCCTGGTCGATCGCAGCGGCGCGCCGCGCGGCGAGAGGCGACTCGTCTTCTACAACCCGTCGCTTTTGAACCGCGAGCTCGGCGTCCGCCGCAGCTCGATGCTCGAGGCTCGTCGCATCGCGGCGCCGTGGATCAAGTCCGGCGTCCAGACCATCGTCTTCTGTCGCAGCCGGCTTGCCGTCGAAGTGATGCTCAGCTACCTGCGCCAGGACCTGGCGCCACGCCTCGATGCGTCGCAGCGCGTGCGTGGGTATCGCGCCGGCTACCTGCCGCTGCACCGGCGCGAGATCGAAGCCGGGCTGCGAAACGGCGACATCACCGGCGTCGTCAGCACCAACGCGCTCGAGCTCGGCATCGACATCGGGAGCTTGCAGTGCGCGGTGCTGGTCGGTTATCCCGGCACCATCGCGTCGACGTGGCAGCAGCTCGGCCGCGCCGGCCGCCGCTCGGGGTCGGTCGGAGTCTTCGTCGCGTCAAGCTCGCCACTCGACCAGTTCATCGTCCGCCACCCCGAGTACTTCCTCGGCACCGACCCGGAGGAAGGGCTGATCGATCCCGACAACCTGCTGCTGCTCGCGGCGCACCTGCAGGCGGGTCTGTTCGAGCTGCCGTTCATGGACGAGGAGAAACTCGGAGGGGCCGACGTGCGCGAGCTGCTGAGGATCTTCGAAGAGGACGGTTCGGCGACACACTCGGCCGGCCGCTGGTTCTGGAGCCGCCAGGCCTTCCCTGCGGAAGAGGTCCACCTGCGCAGGATCCTCGCCGACAACGTCGTGATCATCGACACGTCCCAGGCGCGGCCCCAGGTGATCGGTGAGATGGACCAGTTCACCGCCCCGGTGCTGCTCCACGAGGAGGCCGTCTACCTGCACGAGGGTGCGCAGTATCACGTCGACCGCCTCGACTGGAACGAGAAGAAGGCGTATCTGCGGCCGGTCGAGGTCGACTACTACACCGACGCTCTCGCCTCGGTGACGGTGCAGGTGCTCGAGACGTTCGCCGGACCGGAAGGCAAAGGCCTGGCGAAAAGCCATGGAGAAGTGAAGATCACGAGCCTCGCCAGCATGTTCAAGAAGATCCGGTTCCACACTCACGAGAACATCGGAGCCGGACCGATCCACCTTCCAGAGCAAACGCTGCACACCACCGGCTACTGGATCACGGTCGAGGAAGGGCTATGGCGCTCGCTCGGCCGAGAGACGCTCGAGGCCGGCCTGCAGGGAGTCGCGCATTCGCTGCGCCACGTGGCGAGCCTGCGCCTGATGTGCGACCCGCGCGACCTCGGCTCGGTGGCGGAGGTGAGGTCGATAACCACGCGGCTGCCCACCGTGACGGTCTTCGAGGTCTATCCGGGAGGTGTCGGCTTCGCGGCGCGCATGTTCGAGCTCCATCGCGAGCTGCTCGAAGACGCCGCGGCGCTGGTCCGCGACTGCCCCTGCACCGCCGGTTGCCCGTCGTGCGTCGGCCCGCTGCATCTCGTGGAAGGAGCCAAGGAAGCCTGCCTGAGACTTCTCTCCGCGAGCGCCTTAATCGTCTAGGGGCACCGCCGCGACCTCGGCCGCAGCGCAGCTTCGACCTGCCGCGCGGGTTCGAAGCAGCGGCGACGCCGTTTGGACCTGCCTCGCTCCGCCTGGACGTCATCCCGCTGCCGCCGCTCGATCCCGACCCAGGCTCCGTCGCCTATGTGGACACGGAGACGACCGGATTGGCAGGCGGAGCCGGCACGTATGTGTTCGCGGCGGCGGTGGCGCGGCCGATCGACTGCGGCCTGCGGCTGGCCCAGCTCTTCCTTCCCGAGCCGGGCATGGAGTCCGCGTTCCTCCATGCGCTGCGGGAAGAGATCGAGCCTGCCGACCGGCTGGCCACGTTCAACGGCGGGTCGTTCGACCTGCCGGTGCTCCGCACGCGATGGGTCATGGCGCGTATGCCGGGCGAGCTCACCCACCCGGCGCACGTCGACCTGCTGACCCTGGTCCGTGCCCTGTACCGGCATCGGCTAGAGGTATGCACTCTGCGCTACGTCGAGCAGCGCGTGCTCGGATATGAACGCGACGATCCGCTGCCGAGCGCGCTCGTCCCCGACGCATATTTCGACTACCTGCGCGTGGGGTCTTACGACTATCTCGAGGCCGCGCTGGAGCACAACCGCCTGGACGTGATCAGCCTCGTCCACCTGCACTCCCGGCTCCTGCGCCGCCTCGAGGGCGCCGACGTGGACATGGACGCGGACGACTGGCTCGCCCTCGGGCGGCACCGATGGCGCCGAGGCGCGCGGGCCGACGGCTGGCGTGCGCTGCGCAACGCGACGGCGTTCGCTCGCGGAGAAGCGGCCGCAACCGCCGGACTCCTGATCAGCCGGCGCCTCGTCCGCAAGGGCTCGATAAGGGCGGCCGACCGCTTGCTGGGTTGGCTGGAATCGAGCGTGCGCGAGGACGTGCGGATATCGGTCGCCCGAGCACGGCTGCTGGAGTGGAGGCGGCGCGACCCCCACGGGGCGCTGAGGGTGGTCGAGGAGGCCCAGCGGCGCATGCCCGAGGAAGCAGGTGAGCTGGAGCACCGTCGGGAGCGCCTGCAGCGTAAGGTCGAGCGACGCCGGACCCTCCGGCCAGTCCAGCTCGAAGCGCCGATTTAGCCCGTTAACAGATTCCTTGCTTTTTTGGCGAACGAAAACGGCTTATTCGGCGTTAGACGGCGTACCGATGGTGCATCCTATCCCGCTGGCCATTGTGAGCAAGAGTCCAACGCGCGTTCGTCGCAAGAACCAACGCGGCCAGTCCCTCGTGGAGTTCGCCATCTCGTCGATGGTCCTCCTGCTCCTGGCGATGGGTTTGATCGACCTCTCCCGGGCCTTCTACTACAGCGTCTCGATCCAGGGCGCGGCGCGCGAGGGCGCGCGCCACGGCGCGTGGTTCAACACCGCGGCTCGCCAGAACAACTTCCTCTACGACACAGAGGTCATGAAAGCCGTCAAGTCCGCCCTTTACGGGGCCGGTTTCGTCGACGCCCAGATCAATGACGTCCGCCAGGCCAACTGCCTGCTTCCGTCCGACAGCAACACCGCCGGCAACAAACCGTATCCGGCGGCGGCATACCCGGCCACATCTCAGACCGTGAACGTATACATCTGCTACACGGACCCTTACGGCAGTCAGTCGGGGATGAGAGACGTTCCACCTGCTGACAACTCGTGGCGGCTCGGGGACATCAACGTGGCGATACTCATGAACTTCCAGCTCATCACGCCGTTGATTCAGGGCCTCTTTGGCAACGGCCTGCTGCTCGCGTACAACGAGCACTTCACGATCCAGGGCAAACCATGAAAGGGAAGCTGTCGACATATACGCGCAGCCAGCGGTCGCAGGGACTGACCGAGTTCGCGATCATCGCGCCGGTCATCCTGCTGCTCACGTTCGGCATCATCGATTTCGGCCGCGCGCTGTACCTGTACATCACGCTGCAGCAGGCGGCCAACGAGGGCGCCCGGGTCGCCGTGCGCGCGTCGTACTTCATCGACCCGAACGGGACCTTCCACACCTGGCCCACGGACACGGACGTCGCCGACGCGATTCAGGGTCACGCGGTGATCATGAACCTGGCCAACAACCCCGCCTGTCCCAACGGCCCGCTGCCCAACGGTGGCATCCCCCAGGGCTCACCGTCGAAGCCGGCTGCCAACACGGGCTGGATCTTCATCACCGATCCGAGCACTGCAGGCAACCTCACGCCGAACGGACCGCGTGGCGGCCTCGGCTCCTATCCGCCGCCCAACACCGGCGCGGGCTGCAACCTGGTCACACCGGCCACCGGCAACGAGCCGATCAAAGTGACGCTCTGGTACACATTCCAGCCGGTAACTCCAATCATCCAGCAAGTCATCGGCAACAACATCGTCATCACTGCATATGCGGTCTACCGTGCCGAATACTCGAACTAAGCCTCGCAAGCGCAGCTTGCAAGAAGGCCAGGCGATCGTCCTGATCGCACTGCTGATCCTCGTGCTGTTCGGCATGCTCGGACTGGCCATCGACTCCGGCCGCGGCTACGTCGACCGGCGCGACCAGCAGACCGCGGTCGACGCGGCCGCGCTTGCCGCAGGTGACTGGTGGGAGAACATCCAGGACCTGAACGGGACGGTGGTCCCGAACTCTGTCGCTCTGTACATGAAGGACCTGCGGATCTACACGGGCATCGCCGGCCAATCGCACACGTTCCGCTGGGTCGGCCCACAGGGCAACCTCCCCGAGGACACCTACAACTACACGTTTGCAGGCAGCTACAGCCTGAAGCTCATCGCTACCGACACGCAGTTCAACGGATACGAGTTCGAGTTTCGGAGCAGCCATGACCTGCCTCTGGCGTTCATCCAGATCTTTGGAGGCAGCCCGACGATCAACATCGGCGCCACCGCCACGGCGATCGTCGGCAACCAGCGGCAGACACCCGCGCTCCTGACGCTGAGCAACGGCAACTGCGCCACGGTGCTGACCGGATCCGCAGAGCTGACTGTGCTGGGTGACGTCTACACGAACGGCACGGCGTGCGTCGACGCCAACCTGCATGAGGCCGGCAACTGCTACGGGGCCGCCGGTTCCAACTGCAACGCAGCGACCTACTACTGCTACAACTCGGACCCGGGCTTCATCCCCTACCAGCCCGGACCCGGCGGCTGCAACTCGGGCGATGTCATCGGGCAGCCCATCGTCCCGGCGCCGACCCTCCCTGACCCTGGCTACCTCGCCCCATCGGTCGGCTACTACCCGACGGCCCAGACCTACAACCAGTGGAACCGTGGCACCTGGACCGAGATGCGCCCCGGGCAGTACGGCAACTTCCACCTGAGCGGTGGGTCGGCCAGCTGCGCCTTCCTCGACGGCGGCGTGTACACGTGGCTGAACGGCTACCAGTCGGACGCCAACGGAAGCCTTCTTTCGAACGAGCTGAAGGCCCCCGAAGAAGGCAGCGCGACCGCACCAGGCACCGGCGCTGTCGCGAGCCCGCAGTTCTGGGACCAGAACTTCCCCCCTGGGACCGGCTGCGCGGGCCACTTCTCCGTGACCAACGGGCCACCTCAGGCAGTCATCCCTGGACCGATGTGCACCAAGCTCTACCCGAAGACCCCGAGCCCGTGCCACTCCGGAGCGACGGACACACTGTCCCGCAACAACCGGTGGGGTGTGGTGCTCACGTCGGTCCGGTACGACAAGTTCCTCGACACCTCGTTCGGTACGTGCTCGGCCGGACTGGGCTGCCGCCGAGAGAGTGCGCCGTCCGCCTGCCACCTGACCCCCAACCCGGTCGTGGGTGCGAACGGCGCCCCATCCAACATCGGGATCAGCATCAACGTCACGCAGAACGCGCCCGGCGCGCAGTACTACAACGTGTACCTCAACCCGGCCGGCTGCGACGGCAGCGTCCTATCGCCGATCGACGGCCTGCCCAACGGCACCAGGAACTTCGGTTGGGTGGGTCGGTTTGACGCGCCCGGTTTCGTCAGCGGCATCCCGCAGGGCACATACCCCAACGGAGTGCCCTGGACGCTCGGAGCACTGCTGCCGGGTGTGCCACCCGCGGACGGCGCCAGCACCATTGACGTCGACGACACCCTGATCCCCAAGCCATCGGTCACATGCTTTGCTCAGAGCAGGAGCATCAGCTGCGCACCTCCGGACGGAGAGACGCCGCCGCAGTGTTTCAGCAACTGCCCGCCGCCGGCCAACCTGCTGTCGCAGGAGAACGCGCCGATGTCGCTGCAGTACCCGCCGTACACCGGTGGCGACGTCGCCAACGAGAACTACTGCCAGATCTCACCGAACCCAGGCAACCCGATCGCGCCGTGCCAGAGCGCTCTCGTCACTCCAGGTGCTGTGCAGTTCTACTTCCCGAACGGCTCGTGCATGACCCAGAACTCGCAGGGCGCGACCTACGTGTTCGCCGGCGAGCAGTACAACTGGATCGTGATCTACGCGCCCGCGTCGAACAACTGCAGCAACACCATGAACGGTGGCGCCTCGACACAGTACATCGGCACGATCTACACGCCTGGCCAGGACTGGACGATCAACGGAGGCAACCGCTCGCCGCTGGCCGGCCAGGTGATCTGCTACACGGCGAAGGTCGCGGGCTCGGCCGCGGTCGGCATCGACTTCAACCCGAACTACGCGCCCGCGCCGCCCGCCGCCCGACTCATCAACTAGCCGGCAGGGCCTCGTAGCCAAGGGCGCGAAGCGCCTCGTCGATCCACTGGATCGCCATCTCCCTCGTGTTCGGCCACGTGTCGGGTGAGGCGTCCGGCTCGGCGGTGTCGATGATCACCCGGCCGACGACCCGCAGCAGCCGGCGCGCAAGGGGGGCCGCCTCGGGCACGCTGAACTCGAGGTTCTCGAGCACCCGAGAGAGCATGAAGCAGGCCGCGTTGAACGTTTGCGCATCGATTGGCGTACCATTCGCCAACCGTTCGGCGAGCTCCGCCCTCAGGTCGGTGGGGTCCATAGAGCGGGCTTTATTATTCAGTCAAGGCTGGCCATGGATCTAACCGAACCTGTTTTGCTGACGCCTGAGGGCCTGGAGAAGCTCAAGCGAGATCTCGAGGTGGCCCTGCGCCGCCGCGCCGAGGCGGGCGAGCGCCTGAAGGAAGCCTTCCAGCCCGGAGACATCGAGGACAACCCCGAGTACGAGCAGGCGAAGGAAGAGGTCGGACTCCTGGACGGCCGGATCTACGAGCTGCAGGAGATGATCGGCCGCGCCCAGATCATCAAGGACACGCACTCGAGCGTGGCCGGTCCTGGCTCGACCATCGAGGTCGTCGACACCGATGGCGAGAGCGAGACCTATCACCTGGTCGGCGCCGTGGAGAGCGATCCGTCCGCCGGACGGATCTCCGTCGACTCGCCGGTCGGGCGGGCCCTGGTCGGGCACAAGAAGGGCGACAAGGTCACCGTCAACGTTCCCTCCGGCACGTTGACGCTCACCATCAAGGCGGTCAAATAGACACCAAAGCTCAGGTCGCCGGCGTTCGTATCGACCCTGAATCGATAGCCGACCGGACCACGCCGGGCGTTTTCTTCCGCCAGGCCGCAAGGTACCGCGACCGCGCGCTGCTCCACCACCGCGACGGCGACGGCCCGTGGCAGGTGGCGACCTGGAGCCAGATGCAGCAGCGCGTGCTCGCCGTCGCTTCGGCGCTGGTCGACGCCGGCGTAAAGCAGGGCGACTGTGTCCTGATCATGGCCGAGAACTGTGTCGACTGGCTGTACTGCGACTACGCGATCCAGGCCATCGGCGCGATCACGGTCCCGATCTATCCAAACGTCTCGGCGGATGCGGTCGAGACCATCGCGTCCAACAGCGCGGCCGTCCTGGCGATCGCCGGCGATGCCGAGCTTGCGGCAAAGATCAACGTCGGCGGGTCTCTGAAGAAGGTCGTGTCGATCGATCGCGAGGTCAGGCGGTGGGTTGAGCACGAACCACGCAACCTCGCGGAGATCGCATCTCGGCTCGGCAACATCAAGCCTGACGACCTGTGCACCATCGTCTACACCTCAGGCACGACCGGCACGCCCAAAGGTGTCGAACATGCGCACCGCAACTGGGTCGACATCAGCCGGGCCGCGGCAAGCGTGCACCCGATCACCGACCAGGACAGCTCGATCTCGTGGCTGCCGTACGCGCACGTTTACGGGCGGATCAACGACGTCTTCCTGGGCATCGTGATCGGGCTGACGGGCTGGATCTCACGTGGCCCCGACCACCTCGCCGAAGAGATCCGCGAGATCAAGCCGACCATCATGAACAGCGTCCCACGCGTCTACGAAAAGATGTATGCGGCCGTCATGGCCCGCGTTCGGGGGAGCAGCCCGATGCGCCAGGCGATTTTCAGGTGGGCCATCCGAGTCGGCACCCGTTTTTCCCGGGCCGAGCACCCGGGACCGCTGCTTTCGGCGCAGCGGCGTCTCGCGGACCGACTCGTCCTCGCCGGCGTAAGGCACCTGTTGACCGGCGGGCGACTGCGCTTTTTCGTCAGCGGGGGTGCGGCCCTGGCGAGGGACGTGGAGGAGTTCTTCTGGGCTCTCGGCGTGCCGATCCTCAACGGTTGGGGGCTGACCGAGACGTCGTCAGGTGTTTGCTCGAACACGCTGCACGCGCACAAGTTCCTGACCGTCGGCAAGCCGTTTCCTGGCGTCGAGCTCAAGATCGCCGACGACGGCGAGATCCTGGTCAAGGGCCCCGGCAACATGCTCGGCTACCACAAGCAACCCGAGGCGACGGCTGAGGTCTTGAAGGACGGCTGGTTTTACACCGGCGACATCGGTGAGATCGACGCCGAAGGGTTTCTCAGGATCACCGACCGCAAGAAGTCGCTCTTCAAGACCGCCGGCGGCAAGTACGTCGCTCCCGTACCCCTGGAGCACGGCGTGATGAGCAACCCGCTCGTGCTGCGCGCGGTGGTCGTTGGCGAGGGGAAGCCCTATGTGACCGCGCTCGTCGTGCCCGACTGGGAGACGGCCCGCAAGGAGGGGCTCGACCGAAACGCCGTCAACGCGTCGATCCAGAAGACGGTCGACTCCCTCAACGCCACCCTCGGACACTGGGAGACGATCAAGTACTTCGCGCTGCTGGATCGCGACTTCACCGAGGATTCCGGCGAGCTTTCCCTGAAGCTCGATGTCAAACGCAAGGTCGTGGCCGAGCGTTACCGGGACCAGATCGAGGCCATGTACACGGGCAAAGGCAAACCCTCGTAGATTTGCTGCCGTGGCAGCGCCCATCGACCTCTCCGAGCTCCACGCGGCGCTTGACCGCCTGCGCCCCCAGCTGTGTCACTGCGGACTGAAGGGCGAGTGCCTCGGCTGCAAGGGGATCGAGATGGTCCGGGCGCAGGCCGAGGCAGTGGCAGCAGCGGCCAGCCAGCCGGTCCTGATCCAGGTCGCGCAAGAGACCGCGATGAAGGACATGACCTCGCGATTCCAGGCGATGTCCGAGCGGCTGATGGCGGATCCTGACATCCGTCGCTCCGCCGAGCAGATGCAGGAGCGCCTGATGGCGGACCCGGAGACGCGGCAGCTGCTCGAGGAGCTGATGCGGCGCCTGGGCGGAACCCCGCCCCCAGAAGAGCTGAACTAGGCCGTCAGGTCGTCGCGGTCGTCGCCGTCGGCGACGGCTTCGGCCGCTTCACCGCCGTATTCCACAAAGGCAGCGGGCCGGTCTGCAAAGTGCTGATGATCTTCTGCTCCTGGTCCGCCGTCAGCTTCTTGTCCGTCACCGCTTTGTCCAGGGCGGGCTTCAGGTTGGCGATCAGCCTGGTCCGGAAGTCGGCCTCCGAAACGTGCTTTGCCGCCGCAACCTGTGACAGCGACTGGCCACTGGACAGGTCGGTCTTCAGCTCCGCCTCACTGATGCCCAGGGCCGCCGCGGCTGCGGCGACGTACTGCTGCATGTAAGCGCCGACGTTCGCCTTGTGGTTGGCGCCACCGTGGCCGATCGTGCTTGGGAGGGTGCACGGCGTCTGGTTGGCGAGCTTCTTCTTGAGAGCATCGGCCTGCGCTTGCGTGATCTGCCCACTCTTCACCTCGTCCGCCAGGGTGTCGGCAATGGCCTTCTGGAACGCGGCGTTGATCTCCGCCTGGCTCTTGCTGATCGCGACCGCGAAGTGCTTCATGAAGTTGCCGCAGACGGTCGATGACGAGCTGGTTCCAGCAGACGTCTTGGGCGTTGGGCTTGCGGCCTGCAAACCGAAGCTCATGCCGGCGGCCGAGGCGGTGACGATGACTGCCGTGCCGGCGACCGCGACCGCCCCGACGGCGAGGCCCGCGACGCGCAGGTAACGCAGTTTCCAGAGTCGTGTGAGCATGACCCCACTCTCCCATCTGAGCGAGCGGCCGTCTTCATGCATTTGTAAGTCCGGCTCGGAGCAGGGTCCTATAGTCGGCTCATTGGAAGCGCCACCCAGCGCCGGCACCAGCTCAGGTTGGAGCGGCAAGCACGCCGTCGAGCTCTACGTCCGCACGTACACGACGATGCTCCAGAGCTCGGGCGAGATCAAGGTCGAATCGTTGGTCCAGGCGCACCTCGGGATGGGGTCTGTGCTCCACCCGCTGGCCGCCCTGCCGCAGACGGACATGGGCGCCCTGCTCTACGCCGTGCGGCGCCTTCCGACCGCCATCAGCCGCTGCCGGCGGGTTGTCATGGGCCAGAGCCCGCTGGGTTTTCGGGCGGTCCTGGACGCCGACATCATGAGCTGGGAGGCCGTTAAAGCCCCCGCCCGCCGAAGGCGCTGGTACCACGACGGCAAGAACACGCTCGCGGTGCTCATCGCGTCGACCTCGGACATCGACGACCTCGTCCCCACGCTCGTCGCGTTCCAGATCGAGTGGAACAAGCTGCATCGCTCGCTCCAGGACGTAGGCGGCTCCGACGACGAGGCACGGCAGGCCGCTTCGGCAAGCCCTGACGACTGGCGCCGGCTCCACGAGGCATGGGGCGACAGCTTCGACGCCAACCTCGCCGCCATCAAGCGGGAGGAGTGCCGGATCGTGCTGCGCCAGATCGGAGGCAGCCATCTGGGATTCGCGCGGAACGCAAGCCGCTGGTGGCTGCCCGTCGCCGCGGCGATGGACGAGCTCGGCGCGCGTGACGCATCTATCTACTTCGTCTCTTCGAACGCCCACAGCCTGGTCAACGTGCTTACCGGCGTGGCCCGCCGCATCGAGGGAGAGATCATCGATTGGATCGGCCGCTCGGATCGCGACCTCGACGAGGAGAGGCGCAAGCTCGAGGCAGGGCACAGCCGGGCGTCACGACAGAACTGGTTGTACTACGGGGCGCGCCAGGTCTTCGACGTCCATCCCGAGCGCGAGCGCCTTCGCAAGTGGCGAGCGGAGCTGGAGGCCGCCAACGGCGTGCGCCATATCTCCGCGGTCGACACCGGCGTCGATTCTGCGGCACAGGTTTTCATGCTGTCCAAGCTCGACGCGACGACGATTGATCCGCGGGTCGGGGTCGTCGACGCGGCGAAGCTGCGTCAATCGGACGCCTGCATCATCAACGTGGACTACCCACTCGGCGAGGCCGCCTACCACATCCTCCGCCAGGTTGCCGAGCAGGCGGCGTGGGTGGCGGGTGTATACGTGCTGGGCAAGGCCGCGACGCTGAATGCGGACGTCGGCGACGTGATGATCCCGAACGCCGTCTACAACGAGCACTCCGGCAACACCTACTGGTTGAACAACTGCTTCGCCGCCGCCGACGTCCAGCCCAACCTGGTCTACGGCTCCGCGCTCGACAACCAGCGCGCCGTCACCGTGCGGGGGACTTTTCTTCAGAACCGCGATTACCTCGACTTCTACTACCAGGGCCGCTACACGGTGGTGGAGATGGAGGCCGGGCCCTACCTCGACGCGTGCTACGAGATCGGACAGCCCGACCGCTATCCGGTCAACGAGAGCGTCAATATGGCGCAGGTCCACTTCGACCTGGGCATCGTCCACTACGCATCCGACACCCCGTACACCCAGGCGCGAACGCTGGGCGGAGGCGCTGGCCGCCCAGAAGTAAAGACGGGGTGCTCGTGCGGGTGGTTGTGCTCGCCGGCGCGGTGATGGATCTCGCCGCACGGATGGCAGCTCTCGACCTGGATCGTCGTGTGGCCGATGGCGAACCGATCGCAGAGCCGGTGCTCCAGGTCGCGGATTACGTGCTCCGCGTCGCCCAGCGAGATGTCGCCGACGACGACGTGGCAGCTGAGGGCGACCTGCTCGGATGACAGCGCCCAGACGTGAAGGTCGTGGACGCCGGACACGTTGGGCGTGCTCGTGATCTGGCGTGTGATGGCGGGGAGGTTGATCTCGCGCGGTGTGCCTTCCATCAGCAGGTTGACCGTCTCGCGGACGATCTTCCAGGCCCCGTACGCGATGAGGGCGGCGATGGCCAGCGAAAGGATCGGGTCGATGTAGAGCCAGCCCGTCAGCACGATCACCACTCCGGCGACGACCACACCGACGGACGCGGCCACGTCGCCAGTCACGTGGAGGAGCGCGGCGCGCAGGTTCAGGCTGGGACCGCCTCCCCGGAGCAAGAGAATCACGAAGGCGTTGACGGAGATCCCCAGCAGTGCCGTGATGATCACGACCCCAGCCTCCACCGGCACGGGCGCCATCAGCCTGCGCACGGCCTCGACCGCGATGGCCAGGACGATGACCATCAGGGTGAGGGCGTTCAGCAGCGCAGCCAGGATGCCGACCCTTTGGTACCCGTAGCTTCGCCGCTGGTCGGCCGGGCGTTTTGCCTGCTCGATTGCAAACCACGCTAGGCCGAGCGCGAAGACGTCGGTCAAAACATGGCCGGCGTCCGACAGGAGCGCAAGGGAGTGTGAGAGAAGACCCCCGGCCAGCTCGATCACCAGGATCGCCAGCGTCAGCCCCAGCGCGAGCCTGAGCTTGGCCCCGCCCTGGCTTACACGTTCCATGAGACTAATTTACCCATCGTCCCCGGGTACCCCACGAATTCACCGGATTTCGTGGGGTGGGTCCCGCCACCAATCGCCTCCTCGCTCCAGGTAGGCGAGCAGCATCCCGTGGCGCAGGCCCTCGTGGCTGACGTGGAAGAGCGCCAGGCCGTACCAGTCCAGCAGGAGCAGCAGCGCTTCAACCCCTCCGCGCAGGGCCTTGACGCGGTTGACCGGCAGGCCGACCGTGACCGCCACCTGGCGCGCCCGATGGCGATCCAGGCGTGTCTCGCACGTGAGCAGGTCGGCGGTCGTCAGGACGGCCGGCGGGTTGCGCCGGGCCAGCACGGTGGGCAGGTTCGAGGCGGTGCCGCCGGTGGCCACGAGCCGCTCCACATCCCCGTCCGGGGCGCCCGTCAGCTCGCGCAGCGCGGCCTTGCGGAGTCGGGCCCGCTGCTCGGGTTTGGGGGGGTCGGAAAGATAGGTGTCGGCAAGGACGCCTGAACCGATCGGAAGCGCGGCCGAGCGCAGCATCTTGCGATCTCGGGCGATGACGATCTCGGTCGACGCGCCGCCAAGGTCGACGAGCACCCACTCACGCCGGACCGCGTGCCGGCTCGCCGCGCCGAGAAAGCTCAGAGCCGCTTCGCGCCGGGACGAGATGATCCGCACCGGCACACCGACGACCTCTCTCGCCTGGCGGATGAAGGCCGCGCCGTCGCCGGCCTGGCGCACGGCCTGCGTCGCGCACGCGATCAGCTCCTCATAGCCAAGCGCGCGAGCCTGGCCGAGGACCTTCCTGACCGCTGCCAGCGCAGGGCGCGCGCGACTCCCGATCACGCCCGTTCGTGCGACCTGCGGCCCGAGCTCGGGCATCTCGACGAAGTGCCCGACGTCCTCCAGGCGCCCGCGCACGACGTCGGCCACCAGGACATGAACAGTGTTGGATCCGATGTCGAGTGCCGCCAGACGCATCGAGAAGGAACTCTAGAATCACCGAGTGTCACGACCTCGTGTTCATGAGCAGATTCGCGGCATGGGCGGCCGGAGCCAAGGAAAGGGTGGCGCGGCCCGCAGCGCATCGTTGATGCGTGAGGACGCCGCGCCGGACCCCTTGACGCAGGCTTCAGCGCCATCCGGGGCCCCCGCGCAATCGCAGATTTCGTGGGGTGGTCTGGCGCCCGGCCGTCCAGGACGCGAAGATGCCATGAACATCGGGGGCGTGACACTCTAACGGTGGCGAAGCGAACGCGAGTGGAACGCGACTCCATGGGCGAGATGCAGGTGCCGGCGGATGCCTACTACGGCGCTTCGACGCAGCGGGCTGTACTCAACTTCCCGATCTCCGGCGAGCCGATGCCCGCCCGATTCATCCACGCGCTCGGCACGGTCAAGCGCGCGGCCGCGCAGACCAACCGCGAGCTCGGCCTGCTGCCCCGCCGGCGCGCTCGCGCGATCGCGGCGGCGGCGCAGGAGGTGGCCGAGGGCAAGCTCGACGACCAGTTTCCGATCGACATTTACCAGACCGGCTCCGCGACCTCGACCAACACCAACGCGAACGAGGTCATCGCCAACCGCGCGACCGAGATCCTCGGCGGCGAGCGTGGGGCCAGGCTCGTCCACCCCAACGACCACGTCAACCTCGGCCAGTCGTCCAACGACGTCATCCCCACCGCCATCCAGCTCGCGTCCGCAATTGCGATCCAGGACGAGCTGATCCCGGCGCTCGAGCGCTTGCAGCGAGCGCTCGAAGCCAAGAGCCAAGAATTCTGGCCGGTGATCAAGACGGGCCGCACCCACCTGCAGGACGCAACGCCGATCCGGCTCGGCCAGGAGTTCAAGGGTTACGCCGGGCAGATGGAGGAATCGATCCGGCGGGCGCGCGGCGCAATCGACGAGCTGTCGCGCATCCCCCTCGGCGGCACTGCCGTCGGCACGGGTCTCAACTCGCATCCTCAGTACGCGCGCTCCGTGGCCGCGCGCCTGGCGAAAGCGACAGGGCTTCCGGTCAAGGAGACGCCGAATCACTTTCACGCGCAGGCCACGCTCGACGCCGTCGTTGCAGCGCATGGCGCGCTTCGCACCATCGCCACCAGCCTCTGGAAGATCGGCTCCGATGTTCGGCTGATGGGCACGGGTCCGATTGCCGGCCTGGGAGAGCTGCGGCT
>WNGQ01003333.1_pt1 | contig 29038 bp, 21 predicted proteins | sample 5407661 | NCBI WGS metagenome assembly WNGQ01 (sample SAMN13153382, study PRJNA577476) | soil metagenome | isolation source: 60 cm soil or saprolite under Garry oak tree replicate 2 | place: USA:California | collected 2016-06-15 | reverse complement strand
TCGAAAGGAGGCCAACGCCCACTCCACGCTTCTCTATCAGTCATCGAGCGGCCTTTCCGATGCATCCGAACGGCTCTCCGAGGTGGCAGCGCTCGCACGCGACCCCGCTGGCCCGGAGATGGCAGGCCGTTTGCAAAACATGGAGAATTTGGCGCGAAGATTCTATCTGCAATGGCGCGTGGAACAAACCACCGGAGCTTTTGTGGAAATTGCAAAGTTCCTGAACGGCCTGCCCGGCCGCAAGAATCTGATTTGGCTCTCCGGCTCTTTTCCGGCCAGTCTTTTCCCTACCACTGATAGGTTGGACGTTTTCGGTCCGTCGGCAAATTACACAGCCGATCTGCGTCAGGCATCGGACCTGCTGACGGTTGGTCAGGTAGCCGTCTATCCGGTGGATATCGCCGGCCTGGAGACGGATCCGTCTTTCGATGCGTCCCAATTCTTTCGCTCGCCAGGGGATCTAACTGCAGCACACAGCAACTTCATTCTGGAGATTGGCGCCGAACAGGCCACTATGGATCAAATCGCGGAGGATACCGGGGGGCACGCCTTCTACAACACGAACGGACTGTCTGACGCGATTGCCACGAGCACGGAAGATGGCGCGAACTACTACACGCTAAGCTATGCGCCAAGCAACACAAAATTTGACGGCCGAGTGCGGAAAATCCATGTTCAACTGGCTCAGGCCGGATACCATCTCGCTTACCGCCGCAGCTATCTGGCGGACGACAGCGTGCTGGAGCAGGATGCGGCGGGCGCCGCAATGATAAGGCTGCAAGTGGCGCTGCGTCGAGGCGTGCCCCTCGCCCACGAGCTTCCGTTGGAGGCACACATCAGGCTACAAGGCAGTGCGAAGCGGCCTACGAAGGAAGAGATCGCTCAACTCGCGGAGTTTCCCGCGTTTGCCGGGCGGAAGAAGTGGGACGGCGTTAAGATTCAGCGCTATTCCATCGACTATGCGATTGAAGGATCGCAAATTGCGCTGGAGCCCCTAGAAAACGGACGCGCGCAAGCGAAGTTCGAAATCCTGATCGGCGCATATGATCCGGAAAGCCGCACAATGTTCGGATACCGATCTCCCCTTGAAAGAATGTACCTGGTGAAGAAACCCGAGGAAATACGAAAAGGATCCTTTCATTTGAAGCACGTGGTGGAAATCCCAAGCGAAGCTGCTTGGTTGCGCATAGCTGTGCGCGATGCCGTAGGCGACCACCTCGGCTCGCTGGAGATTCCGCTGCCGCTCGCCGCAGAGCCCCAAGCAAAGGGAAGCTCTAACCATTAGTCCGCACGCGTTTGCTGCTAGCGAAGATGACGGAGGTAGTCATAAACCCAGAAACAGACCAACGGCAGCACACCGAGCCATAAAATCACGGCGAAGATGCGCATCCAAAGCAATCCGGCCGGGCTCCTAATGATTTTCTGGGCGAATATGCCCCTGTCATAGAGCAGAACGAAGTTTCCCGTGATCATCAAGATGAAACCTACAATCATGAGCAGAGCAAGGACAGCGCGGAGAACCGGATAATGAGTTGTCTGGGGATCAAGAACTATCACAGCCACGAGCCCGATGAAGGACAGCAAACCCGCTACGGTGAACAGCTTCCTCTAGGTAGAATTGCGGAGGTACATGGTTAATCCTAACAAATTCAGGCGAGCTTCTGTCCTTAATGATGCTCTTATGTCAATCGGTTTCCTTGGGCGTCGAACACTTCAAGGTCGCCGAAGAGGGCGGCTTGCGATTCGATTTGCGCGCGGTCGCCCGCGAGGACGATTTGCATATTGGCGGAGTCGAAATATTTTCGCGCCGTAGCGAGCACTTCTTCAGAAGTGACGGCGCGCACTTTGGCGCGATACGTCTCGAGATAGTCGTCGGGCAATTCGTGCTGCGCGACGGTGGAGAATTGGGTGAGCAAGCCGTCCTGCGTTGCAAGCCCTAGAGAAAAGACGCCGCTTAAATAGTTTTGGGCGTCAGCCAATTCCGATTCCGGGACGGGAAGCGAGCGCAGCCTGTCCAGTTCGTAGAAACTTTCCGAGAGCGACGCCGCAACGACTTCGTTGCGCACCGCGGCGGAAACGGAAAAATACCCGTGCTGCCGCAAAGCATTCACGGCGCTGCGCGGGCTGTAGGTGTAGCCCTTGTCTTCGCGAATGTTCATCACTAATCGCGAATTGAAAGCGCCGCCGTAAAGACTGTTGGTGAGTCCGAGCTTGATCCAATCCGGGTGCTTCCGCGTGATGGCATGGCATCCTGCAAGAATTTGCGTTTGCACCGCGCCCGGAACGTGCACGAGATACACGCGGCGGCCGCGAGGATTCGCCGGCGTGGCAAACGTTTTTGCGGCGGGCTTGTTGCCGCTCCAGGAGCCGAAAACTTTTTCGATGCTCTTCAGCAATTGCTGAGGCACGAAATCACCGACGAGCAGGAGCAGTGCATTTTGAGGCGTGTAAAACTCGTGGTAGACGGATTGCAAATCCTCGCGCTTATAGGCCGCGACCTGCGCCTCGCTGGGTGAGACCTGGGCGTAAGGGTGGGCACCAAACAAAACTTTACGCTGGCGTTCGCCGGCCAGGAACCCGGGCTGCGTGCGATTCAGTTTTATTTCTTCAAGCTTTTGCCGGCGCTCGCGTTCAAATTCACCTTCGGGAAAAGAGGCTTCCCGCGCCAGCTCTTGCACCAGATCGAGCAGCGGTTCGGCGAATTCCGACAAGCCGGTGAATGAAATGGCGCTGACGTCCGAGCCGGCCTCGGTGGAAAGATCCGCGCCGATGCGCCGTAAATCTTCTTCCAGCTGGCGGCTAGCGCGCTTTTGCGTGCCGGTCCGAACAACCGTTGCCGTCATTTCCGCGAGCCCCGGCGCGCGGTCCGCTGCCGCGGCATTGCCGGAGAGGAAGATCAACTGGCCGTGAAACTTTGGAATCGAGTGGGACTCCGCGAGAATCACCTGCAAACCGTTCGAGAGTTTTTCTTTGGTGCGCTTCGGCCAGATGACCTCGCGCTCCGGAGCCAACGGCGGAACGCCCTTTGCCACTTCCACGGCGCGGGAACTCATTACGCGGCCTCCTGAACACCCGCGCCAGCGGGAAGGCCATTCCTGGCTGGAGTGCGAAAGACAATGGCACGCTTTTCGTTGCGCAGATATTTTCTCGCCACTTCGTGAACTTGTTCGGGCGTAACGGCAATGAATCCGTCGAGGATGCTGTTCACGAGCTGCGGCGCGTTGTCAAAAAGCGTGAAACAGGCGAGCAGGTGCATCAGGCCATACTTCGGCATGTAGCCGCCGCGCCCGCTTTCGAGAGTCGCGTAATAGTCGGAGCGCCACTTCACCTTGAGCTGCTGCAATTCTTCGGCGCTGATTCCCTTCTCCTGCGTTTCACGGATCACGGCATCAAATGCCGCGAGCGCCGCTTCACTGGAGTGTTCCGGCTTGTGCAAAATTTTCGTGGTCATTTGCGTGGGCCCGTTGTAACCAAACAGGTCATCGACGCCGCCGTCGGCTTCCACGGCGATTTGTTTTTCAAGTACCAGTTCGCGGTGAATTCTGCCGGCTCGGCCGCCATGCAGCGCTTGATCGAGCAGCGCCATGGCGCACCAATCCGCGGTGCGGCGTTTGGGCATCAAGTAGCCGACGGCGATGGCGGGAAGCGTTCCAAACTTTTCGCGCACGCTTCCGCGCCGCTCCTCGTCTTGTTCCGGCTCGCTGGGATCGGCGAACGCCGGCGCGGGCCCCGCGGGGACGCTGCTGAAATGCTTTTCGGCAAGCGCCATGCCCTCACCCGGTTTCACATCGCCTAAAAGGAGAAGCACAGCATTATTCGGCACGTAATAGGTTTTAAAGAACGCCTGAACGTCCCCGAGGTGCGCCGCATCGAGGTCGGCAAAGTCACCATAGAAATTGTGCGCGTTGGCCCAGTTGCGAAACGCAACGGGAGGCATGTCGAGCCAGGGAAATCCGCCGTAGGGCTCGTTCATGACGTTGACGCGGACTTCTTCCTTCACGACGTCGCGCTGATTTTTCAGATTCTCGTCGTCCACTTTGAGGGCGCGCATGCGGTCGGCTTCAAGCCAAAGCACGCGCTCGAGGGCATTGGAGGGAACGGCTTGGTAGTAATTCGTGACGTCATAGCTGGTTGAGCCGTTAAGAACGCCGCCGCTGGAGTTGATGAGCTTGATGTGCTGCATTTTTGGAGCATTCGCGGAACCCTGGAACATCATGTGTTCGAAAAGATGCGCGAAGCCGCTGCGCCCCTGGGGTTCAAGACGGAAACCGATTTTGTAGTACACGCCCACGGTCACGACCGGCGCTGTCGAGTCCGGCGCAACGACCACGTGCAAGCCGTTGGCTAGTTTCTTGTGTTCTATGGCAATTTGCAGTCGGTTCACCCGTGTCCCCCTCGCGCCTTCACTTTCGGTTTCAATGCAGAAGAAATCTTTTCCAACTCCGCGGCGGTTCCGGCAGCGTCCTGCGCAAGCACAGCGGCAGCCAGGCGGTTTAGAGCGTTGTAGGCAATCGCAACCTCTTCCCGCGAATCGGACAGCGCGCGCAGATGCGACTCTACAACCTTATAATCTCCTCTCGCGAGGGGTCCTGTCCATGCCGCGCGAGGCCCCACGCGCTCGAAATTTTCCAGGACCTGGCGGGTCAACGGGAGAAGAGCGTGGGTTGCCTCACTGCGCTTCATCCCAACCGAGATGAGCAACTGAGTGGCTGCTTCCACCAAGGCAAGAACGTGCCCGGCAGCCAGCGCTGCGGCGGCGTGATACAAGACTTTCTTCCCTGCGCCAATTTGCACCGGGGATCCGCCGAGCGCCCTGGCGATTTGCCTTGCAACGCGAACAGCCACGACATCTCCCTCCACGGCAAATACTTTGCCTGCCAGGTCCGGCACGCCAACTCCAGTAAACGTCTGCAAGGGATGCATGCTTCCCACGGCCGCGCCGAATTCCTTCACTGGTGCAAGCACGCGCGAATCCTGCGCGCCGCTGGTATGCAGAACGACTCTACCGGGCAATTCTTCCCCGCCTATGCGGGCGAGCTCGCGCGCTACTCCAGAAATGGCATCATCCGGCGTGGAAATCAGGATGATTTGCGACAAAAGAACATGACGCGTAAGGCCGGCATGCGGCTTGCCGGCTCCGATGAATCGAACGGCGCGCCGGGAAGACGCTTCGCTTGTGGTAACAACAACGCCAATCTTCCAACCCAATTCCCGCAAACGGCGCCCAAGCGCACGCCCAACGCGGCCAGCCCCCACGATGGCCAGAGTCTTTTCCATCTCGTGTTAGCATAACCTGAGGGGACGCGGAGACCAATGTTTGGGCAAGTGACTCGTGATTGGAGACTCGTGACTCGTGGAAAAAACTGCTTGTGACGATGATTGGCTACGGCTTCAACCCTCCTGCCGCGCTTTTAAGGTGAAATAAACTGCACATCATCTGGCTTGCACTTTTCACCGTCGTTGCATTTTTCTGGGTGACGTATGGGTTGCGGGTGGCTTTTGGAGCGATACACCTTCCTTGGGTGAAGGATTTTCCGCCTGCGACAGACGCAGAATGCCCTCCTGTCTCGATTCTCTTAACAGCGCGTGATGAAGAGGAAAAACTGCCAGCCGCGCTCGCAACGCTCATGGAAATCGATTATCCGGGGCTGGAAGTTGTCGCGGTTGATGATCGTTCAGGGGATGCGACGGGACGAATCCTGGATGAGTTTGCGAAGACACATTCCCGCCTGCGCGTTGTGCACGTGGATCAGCTGCCCGAGGGCTGGCTGGGCAAGCCACATGGCTTGCAAAAGGCGTACGAAGCTTCGTCGGGCGAATGGCTGCTGTTTACGGACGCGGATGTGCGTTTCAAACCCGATGCACTGCGCCGGGCAGTTTCGCTCGTGAAGGAGCGCAAGCTGGACCACCTGTCGCTCATGGGCGATCTGGATATGGTCGGATTCTGGGAGAAAGTTCTGATTACCTTTTTTGGCGTGGGCTTTCATTTGGGAACGAATCCGGCACAAGTGAGCAATCCGCGATCTTCGCGGTACGTGGGTGTGGGAGCGTTCCAACTAGTGCGGCGTTCGGCTTATGAAGCAAGTGGAACGCACAAGCGGCTGGCCATGGAAGTTGTCGAGGACATGAAACTGGGAAAAATTGTGAAACAAGCGGGGTTTCGTTCCGATTGCGGCGTCGCGCAGGACTTCGTGGCGCTGCACTGGCACGCAGGAGTGAGCAACCTGGTCCGCGGCGTGACGAAGAACTTCTTTGCGGGAGCAGGGTACGACTTGGGGCGCGTGACGGTGATGTTGGCGGGATTAGTGCTGATGGACATCCTGCCGTTCGCCGGTGTTCTGTTCGGTCAGGGATGGATTCGGGCAATTAGCGCGATTGCCGTGATGATTGCGCTGTGTTTTCACGTGGGCGTGGCGTGGGTGATGCGCGTCTCGCCGCTCTACGCATTGACGCATCCCCTAGGGGCCGCGTTGTTCTTTTATATGCTGGTGCGATCTACTGTAGTGACGCTTTGGCAGGGGGGCATTGTGTGGCGGGATACGTTTTACCCGCTGGAGGAGTTAAAGAAAGGAGTGGTTTAGTTCCGCAGACGGGAGATCGCATACCGTACGAGACGCACCCCGTCTTTTTCAAATTCGCATTCCAGTTTGAGGCCAAGTTTTTCCATGATTCGAGTGGAAGCGGTATTGGCCGGCCTCGCGATGGAAATGACGCGGTCCAGTCCCACACGTTCCAGCGCGTCTCGCAATGCAACTCGCGCTGCCTCGGTCGCGAGGCCACGACCCCAATACGGGCGCGCAAGCCACCAGCCGATTTCCGGATCCAGCGACTCACCCCAAAAACCCACGCCGCAGAAACCGATCATTTCTTGAGCGGGCTTTAGGAGCAGCTTCCATCGGCAGAAGCCTCGTTCAGAAAACAGTTCCACCTGGCGATTCACGAACGACCGAATGCGCTCGTCGGTCCATGGCACGCCGCCGGTGATGTAACGCATGACTTCCGCGTCGGTGGCGATGGGGCGAAATGCGAGCCAATCTGACGCTTGCCAGGCGCTGAGAATGAGCCGATCCGTTTCGAGGATGACGGCTGCGCTGGAGGAATCGGATCGCACGGACGGGCTACGAGCCTGCTGTTCGAGAATTCTGTTCGACGGGATCCGGCCCGGGATCGGACTGGCGGGAAAAGAGCCCCGCCATGTCCCTTTGCTTGAGGCTGCGAATGCGGTCGCGGAGCTGGGCGGCACGTTCGAATTCGAATTTCTTGGCGGCTTCGCGCAGTCGTCCAAGGGCACGGAAATATAGTCGGCTTCAACGATGCGGGCGAGCTCCATGTCCACGGACTTTACAATGGACATTGGCGTGATGTTGTTCTCTTTATTGAAAGCCACTTGCTTGGCGCGGCGGCGATTGGTTTCGTCGATGGCCTGATTCATGGAGTCAGTGCGGCGGTCGGCATAGAGAATGGCGCGGCCTTCGATATGGCGGGCGCAACGGCCGATGGTCTGAATCAGCGAAGTGGCGCTGCGGAGATAGCCTTCCTTGTCGGCGTCGAGAATGGCGACAAGAGAGACTTCGGGCAGGTCCAACCCTTCGCGAAGCAGGTTGATGCCGATGAGCACGTCAAATTCACCGCGGCGCAAATCGCGAAGAATCTTGATGCGGTCGAGCGTTTCGACTTCAGAGTGCAGATAGCGGCAGCGGACACCGACCTCAGTGAAATATTCCGACAGGTCTTCGGCCATACGCTTGGTCAGAGTGGTGACCAGCACGCGCTCACTTTTCTCCGCGCGAAGGCGAATCTGCTCAAGCAGGTCGTCCACCTGGCCCTTCACGGGGCGAATTTCCACTTCGGGATCCACGAGGCCAGTGGGGCGAATGACTTGCTCGACGACAACTCCGCCCGCGCGTGTGAGTTCGTAGGGACCCGGCGTCGCGGACACATACACGACCTGGTTCATGCGGTGCTCGAATTCCTCGAAGGTGAGCGGGCGATTATCGAGGGCGGAGGGCATGCGGAAGCCGTAGTCCACCAACGTTTGTTTGCGGGAGCGGTCACCGTGAAACATGCCGCGCACTTGGGGAACGGTCTGGTGCGATTCGTCAATGAAAAGCAAATAGTCCTGGGGGACGTAGTCGAGAAGAGTCGGCGGAGCTTCGCCGGGCAAACGGCCACTGAGATGCCGGGAATAATTTTCGATGCCGTGACAGTAGCCAATGGTGCGCATCATTTCAATATCAAAAAGCGTGCGTTGCACGACGCGCTGGGCTTCGACAAATTTTCCCTGCTTCTCGAGTTCCTTTTTCCACCACTCGAGCTCTTCCTGAATGCCGACGATAGCGCGGTCGCGCTGGTCCTGCGGCATGACGTAATGGGTTTTCGGGTAGATGGGAACGCGGGACAGGTCTTCGTTGCCCGCACGAACTTCGCCGGTGAGCGGATCGATCTGCCGAAGAGTGTCAATCTGATCTCCCCACATTTCGATGCGATAGCCCTGATCTTCGTAGGTGGGGTAAATCTCGATCATGTCGCCGCGAACGCGGAAAGTGCCGCGACGCAGGTCTTCGCTGCGCTCGTATTGAATGTCCACGAAACGGCGGAGGAGCGCCTCTCGCGAAGTCTGGTGGCCCTTTTCCAGCATGACCAGCATTCCGTAATAGGCTTCGGGCGAGCCGAGACCGTAGATGCAGGAAACGGAGGCGACGATGACGACGTCGCGGCGCTCGAAGAGTGAACGCGTGGCGCTCATGCGCAGCTTGTCGAGCTCGTCGTTGATGGTGGCTTCCTTATCGATATAAAGATCGGCGGATGGAACGTAGGCTTCCGGCTGATAGTAATCGTAGTAGCTGACGAAATATTCGACGGCGTTTTCCGGGAAAAACGATTTGAATTCGTGATAAAGCTGCGCGGCGAGCGTTTTGTTGTGCGCAAGGACAAGTGCGGGGCGATTGGATTGCTCGATGAGCTTAGCCATCGTAAATGTTTTGCCGGAACCAGTGACGCCGAGGAGCACCTGATGCTTTTCGCCGGACTCGACGCTGTTGAAAAGCTGGTCGATGGCGGCAGGCTGATCGCCGCGAGGCTGGTAGTTGCAGTGCAACTTGAATTTCATCGAGCGCGTCTCCTGCCGGTTCGCCGGGCTTGGCAGAAACTTTCATTATACTCGCTAACGCAAGCCAATGGTTTAGCAAGGCAGAACCTCAGGGGCTAAAGCCGAGCTTCGCGGCCGGTTTCTCGGCACGGCTGAAGCCGCGCGCTGACAAAAACGATTTATACAATGGCTCGCCGTCTAAATTTGAATTTGGCTAGTGCGGCAACGGCGCTTGCGGAACTTGCGTCAGAAGCAAGACTTCCAGTTGGCTCTTGGCGTCCACGTTGTAGCGCACGGCGTTGGAGCCATCGGCTTTGGCGACGACGACGTCCATTTGCTGAGTGGCATCGTCGGTGGCGCGCACGACGAGGCCCGTTGTGAGCGAAATGTAGGTGATGGTTTCGTTAGAGCCCTTGGCGGCGCCCATGGTTTTCAACTGGTGGAGCTTGAAGTCTTCGGGAGTGGCATCCTTGGGCGAGGATTTTTGCACGAGCCTCGCGGTGGTGAGAAGTACAGCGCAATTGTCAGCCGCGGCATTCGCGGGGGTAACTTCCCCAGTAGTGGAGAGCTGCGCCGGAGCGCAAGGTTCGTCGCGAACGTAAGAGGAATCACGCGCCCAGCTCAACAAAGCGATCGGAGATGGAGCCTGCTCGGGCTGCTCGATTTTCCACTTGTCGCCGATTTTTGCGCTTGGCGAGGGAAGCGCCCAAGCCGTAGCAAACCGGGCGAGCCATTCCTGCCAGACTTGCCGCTGATCGGAAGACAGCGCGTCGAGGCCGGTGATTTTTTCCGCGAAGCCGCCGGCAGAAATGGTGAACTCGACGGGCTTTCCATCTGGTTTGAGAGGAAGCTGGCCTGATTCTTGTTTCTGGGCGGCGTTTTTCGACGGCGGCTCGCCAGTATCGTTCCCAAGAAACTCGCTTCGTGCATGAACGGCCAGCCGGCCGCCCGTTTGTCGCACATCCAAGATTTGTATGCGCAACAACGCTCGAGTGTCGCCCTGCGAGGCCGTGAGCGCCAGAGGGATGACGAGGGTGCTTTCGGTCTTGAAGTTTTTGTTGCTGCGGAAGCGGACGAGATACGTAAGGGTCTCGCCGGGCTGCAACTTCGGCAAAAGATTGGCGCGTTGATCGCGGGAAGGCGCGATGGCGCCGAGAGAAAGAAACGTGCTTACCACGATAACGAGTTTACGTTTCATCGGATAGTGGACGGCATCCTTGCGCACACGAGGCGAAGAATTCTTTGCGCGAAGCCTTCGCTGAAAGCAAATTCTACTTTCCCGACGCCTTGAGGTGGCGGTCGAAGAAATCGCTTGCGGCATGATAGGCGACAAGCCAGCTGCGGTGCAGAAGAAAATCGTGAATCTCGTCGGGGAAGATGAGCTGCTCGATTTCGACACCCTTCTCGCGAAGGCGCGCGGTGAGGTCCACGGTCTGCGTGAAATACACGTTGCGATCATCGTCGCCGTGGATGAAAAGGACAGGAGACTTCGAGGTGTCCACGGCAGTGACCGGAGAGGAATCGTGAGCCAATTTCGTAAGCTCGGCCGGGATGTTCTTGCCGTCCCAATTGTCGGTGGGCCAATCATGCACGCCGTGAAAGTCGACGCCAGCGGCGAAGAGATCGGAGTTGCGGCCGAGGCCGAGCGCGGTGAGATAGCCGCCATAGCTTCCGCCCCAGAGACCGATGCGCTTCGGGTCAACGTCAGGACGGCCTTGCAGGAATTTCCCGGCGGCGACGACATCTTGATATTCCGTGGCGCCACGACCGGCGCGGCCAGGCGCTTCACGGAATGCGCGGCCGTAGCCGATGCCGCTGCGATAATTGAGCGCGAGAACGAGGTATCCGCGGCTGGCGAGGTACTGATTCATGGCGTAGGAATTCGAGTAGTAATACATGTAGTGCCAGCCGAGAAGCATCTGGCGAATCGGGCCGCCGTGAAGAAAAACCAGCGCGGGACGCTTATCTCCAGCCTTTGCGCCGGCGGGAACAAAAAGCTGGCCATGCAATTCCAGGCCGTCGGTGGATTTGAAGATGGCCTGCTGGGGAGTGACGAGACTGTCAGACGGAAAATCTTTGGGCCAGGTTTCGGGAGCCAAAGCAGCTGTCAAAGTATCGCCCGCAAGCGTGGTGACGTGCGGCCTGGCCGCGTGAGAGGCATCAGAGCCGACATAGACCATCGTTCGGCCGTCGCTGAGGACGACTGGGCTCCATTCGATTCCTTTTCCCGGAGTCAGCTGGCCGGGGTTGCCACCTGTCACGGGAACAGTCCAGATATGACGCCGGTCAACGTCTGTGCAATTGGAGTTGAACAGAACCGTTTTCTTGTCAGGAGTGAAAGACCATTGCTCGACTTCGCAGCTGCCTGGTGTGAGGAGTTTGGGCGCGCCGCCATCGGCAGGGAGAGCATACAAATGCTGCCAGCCGTCTTCTTCCGAAGCCATCACGATTTGGTTGTCAGCAGCCCAATTCAGAACGCCACCGCCGGTGTCTTCGGCCATGAATGGAAACGAACCTTGGGGCGTGGCCCTGCTGTGCCAGATTTGTTTTGCGGCGTGCGTGGAGGCGTCCGCACCCCAAATAGCCCAGGGGTGTGGCTTGTCCGGAGCAATGAAATAGCCTTGGGGGGCGTCGCGTTTCTCGGCCGGCTGGCGCACAAATGCAACGCGCTTGCCGTCGAGTGACCAGACAAAACTGCCGTCGGAATCCACGGTTGGCGCGATGAAAGAGATGGATTTAGCGGGGGGATCATAGATGCCGATGAAACTGTGATCGCCGCGCGCGGAAACGAAAGCGAGCTTGCTACCGTCCGGTGACCAGTGCGGGCCGAAGTTCTGGCCGCGCACGACAAGCTGCTGGGATTTCTCGGAGCCATCCATTGGAGAGAGCCAGACTTGGCCGTCTTTGACGTAAGCGATAGTCCCACGCGAAGAAATATCCGGCGAATGGCCGACGTCGATACGCTTGGGATCACCGCCCGGCCAGACAACGGTCCAAATGGCTTGCTCGGCACCGGCGGGAATGCTTGTCGGGTTGGGGACTTGACCAGCGGTGTTTTTTCCACCACCGCGGACGTACACAAGAGCATTAGAGTCAGAGGACCAGTGCAGATCAGAGAGCTCCTGGCCATCGTCTTCGTTATATTTTGTGATCTGCCGCGCGGCGAAGCCGGGCGCTTCGGCAGCCCAGATGTTTCGCTTGCCTTGTTGATCGAAGACCCATGCGACGCGATTGCTGTTTTTTGCGGCGGTCAAATCAGACGGAAACGGCGCGCTCAGGATCTGTTCCAGCGTGAACGATTTCTGCGCGCTGGCGTTCGCGCAAAAAACAAAAGCACCGAGGGCCACACCCAAGGCATAACGCTTCATCCACTCCTCCTTTGAAACTGATGAAAATCGCACACAGCAAAATGCATGGGCCTAGAAAACCTAGTTCACGACTTGCGGCTCCGAATTTTCTTCCACCGTCACGCGCAGCCCATCCAGCGGCCCGGAAATTTTCAGCACATGCCCTTTTGCGACGGTTTTTTTGGCTTGCACTCTGGCCGTGTCCCGTGCTTGCGTGGAGACGCTCAGGTCTGCGTTCGAGCCGAAGCTTAACGTTCCTTCCACGGAGGTTTGCTCGCGAGGGTCATTCAATTGCAGCCATTGCAGGACCACGCTGCGATTGCGAATCAGGAAAGCGCATTCGCCAGCGGGCCAACGGGAAACGCCAGCGCGAGTAGCACCGTCCGCAACGCTGGCCGGTAAGTCCCAGCCGCGGAGTTCCACTTTTTTCAGATTCACTACGCCGCTGCCGTCGAGGTTCTTGAGCAATTCTTCGCGGCCAACTCCGGTGGTCTTTAACTGCAGACTTCCAGATGCCGAGCCGTTCAACCGGTCCGCCAGCCGCCCGGTTCCCGGCAGTTTCGCGAGGCTGACGCGGTCGAGATCCGCGCTAACTTCATAAACCGGATGTGGAAGGAAACTGGCGTTTATTTTCGCCCGCACGCGGCCTCCAGCCCATTCGGCTGCGGATTGCTGCACATTCAACTTGAGGTCACGCAGAGACCCCTGCGCCACGACATTTTCGAGCCTCAGTTTTTCAATCGTCAAGCGACCGATGCGAAGGTGACCCTCGGCATCCACGCGGCGCACGAGTTCGCTTGCGGGCGTCGCCGGAGTGACGTCACCGGAAAAGGAGAGCAGCAGCCGCTGAAGCCAGCCTGGACGTGCGCGCGGCCCCACCCAACGGTCCAGTTCGGCGGCATTCAGATGGTCAACCATCAGATCGAATCTCCAACTCCGCGCGGTATCGTCGCCCGGTTTGGAGTTCTCTTCGATAGTTCCCTGCCAATTTCCGGCAAAGCCTTCTACTCTCAGCAGGCGGGCGGCGTGTTGCCCATTGTTCCAACCCAAGAGAGCCTCCGCGAGACTTAGGGGTTGGTTCAGGCCGGCCACGGTCAGCGCGCCACGATTGATCGCGACCGCGCCATTCCATCGTCCTTTGAAGGGCTCTTTCCATGCCCATTGCGTGACGGCCGTGGCCTGGCCCGTAAGCTCCCAACCGTGATTTACCTGCCGGCCCATCGACGCAGCGAGCTTCAGAAAGTCTTCGACCTTGAAAATGTTTCCCTCGATGCTGATGTTCCCGGCCTGCGTCTTCAAGTCCTGCATAAACGTAACATCCGCGGCATTTGCCATTGCCATCGCCACGCGACGCCGCTTTGGAGCGATGACATCGCGGGCATCTCCGCCCAGGGCAACGCGCACGGGGCCAATCACAAGATTGGATCGCTCGAGGCCGCCGTTCACGGGGCCGATTCGGACAGGCGCCGCAAATCCCGGCACTTTGACCGTGCCACCGCTGCTGGAAAACGCAGCGGATTCGATAGTAAGCGGCCAACCACGCAAAATCATTCCGCCAGTAAAATAGGGATCGGCCGTGATGCCCTCGGCTACATCCGGATGGAACGCGTGATACCAGGCGAGCAAATCGGAGGCTTGAAGCCCCATAGAATCCAAGCGCAGTTCCGTTGCCTCGGGATCTTCTGAGACATAACGGAACTTTCCCCGCAGGTTCGAGCGCAACCCTTCCACCGCAAATTGATCGGCAACGAGGCTCCCCGCTTGAGCGTTCCAGTGCCCGTTGACGTTCACATTCAACGCGGGGTTGTCGGCGTGTTCAGTCAAATCCCAGCGGTGAATCTGCCGCGCATGGGCCTGGACAGAATAGGTCCATTCACCGGGGGCATCATGCGCAACTCCATCGCTTTTTGCCGTGGCATCCAATGTGAAAAAACCGCGGACGCCGTAATCCTGGCCATGCAGAAGACGAAAGCCGTCGGCCAGGGAGGCCTCGCTCCAGTGCAGCGCGATTTGCGCCGGCTGCAGGCGAGCCGACGTGCCCGCCAAATCTCCTCGCACACGGATGGTCCCCGCGGATTGCAAAAGGACGCCGCTCCGCCAGGGCTGGGCCTCCAGTTGTAGTTGCCAGCGGCCGGGAGAGACTTGGTCGAAACTTCCGGAGACTCCCGTGAAAGCGAAAGGGAGCTTGTCCTCCTGAATCTTAAAATTGACGCGTCCTTCATCGAACACGATTCGTTGGAGGTGATTCACAGGAGGGGCTGGGGAGGGCGGCCCGTAAATGGCGGCGGCTTGTGTTGAAGCATTTTTCGCGGGCGGAAGCCAGCGTTCGAGGTTCCACTGACCCTGGTAGTTGCGAACCAAAATGAGGCTCGGCCTGCTGAAGGACAAGGTCCCAAATTCAAAATGACCTTGCAACAGGCCGGTCCATCGCAGTCCCGCGCTCAAGTGCTCGGCGCGAAGAAAGTACTCGTAGCCAAAAGCAGGATCTTCGCCTACGGTGACGCCGCCCGCGAAAAGCTGCGGGTTCGGAAAGATGCGCGCATCAAAACTCTCCACCTGGACGGGTCGCCCAAGAGCGCGCTCGAGATGCGCGACGAGGTAGACATGCATCCGGTGAGTCCGCGCGAGGAAGGAAACCGCCAGCTGCACCGCAATAACCGCTGCGGCGACGGCGGTGCCGGTCTTCCACCATTTTCGCAACTTGCTCATGTCGTTCGGAAGTTTAAGAGAGTCCTGCTGAAAAAGGTAGCGCCGGGGCCGCAGGGGAACTTGATCCGCTTTTAGTGCACGGTATGGAGCATCCGGCTCCAACGCGTGCGCGTGGGCAAGTGTGCGAGCGTATCGAATACACCCACGAGCCGCGACCAGAACGTGCTCTCCCCGCTGTAGTCGCTGCTCTTCGCCTCAACCGACCAGTAAATCAAGAAAGGCCGACCCATTATAGCGTCATGGTCTACAAAGCCCCAAAAGCGGCTGTCCCAACTCTGATCCCGGTTATCGCCCATTGCAAAATACTTTCCAGGCGGCACCACAATTTCATCGCCTTTCAGGAACTTCTTCATGTCGTGTGCCCACTCGGGCTGCAGACCCGAAGCAATCACCTGGCTCGGCAGAGGGGGAAAGTTGTAATTCAAAGGATCATAATGAGCAGCCGGGTCATGCACGACGTACGGCTCATTCAACAGTTTGCCATTGACGTAAACCGCCTGATCCACGACTCTCACGCGGTCACCCGGCAAGCCGATCACGCGCTTCACAAAGTGCTGATGTTCCTGGTAGGGGAATTTAAAGACGATGATGTCGCCGCGCTCAAGCCGGCGGTAAGGAAGAAATTTTTCGTACCAAGCCCCGGTGCCACCAAAAATAAACTTGTTGACCAGCAAGTGATCGCCGATTAACAGTGTGCCTTCCATGGAAGCGGAGGGAATTTTGAAGGCCTGGACGATAAAAGTGGTACCAAACAGGGCCAGAATCACGGTAACGAGGAGCGATTCCAAGTACTCAGAAAGAGTCGTCTCTTCCTTGGGCTCCTCGGGCTTGGCCACCGGCGTTACTTCCAGGACTGGTGCCAGTGTTTCCTCAGGCATTCCTTCTTAGCCTTTCACTTCCATTCGTTCGAGTTGTTCCAGGGCGCTTCTTGCCGCCTGCTGCTCTGCTTCTTTCTTTGTACTGCCAACCCCTCGCGCCAGGCACTCTCCGTTTATCCAGACTTCGATCTGGAAAGTCTTCTGATGATCGGGCCCGCTTTCTCCTGCCAGCCGGTACTCCGCGGGCGGCTGCCCACGCCCTTGCAGGAACTCTTGCAGCGCCGATTTGCGGTCTGACTCCGCGATGCGCTCGCCTCGCTCTTCAAGCGCTTGCTCGAACAGAACCCGCTGCAACAACTCCCTGGCCGCGCCGAGCCCAGCATCCAGGTAAACCGCAGCAACCACGGCCTCGAAGGCGTCTGCGAGCAGCGTTTGCTTCTCGCGCCCGCCGGTCTTTTCTTCTCCCCGCCCCAGGCGGAGATGCTCCCCAAGACGCAGCCGGCGGGCCGCCGACTCCAGTGAACTCGCGTTCACGATACGTGCGCGGCTCTTGGAAAGCTGTCCCTCCGACCACTCCGGAAAAGCGGCAAGGAGATATTCGCTCGCAAGCAGCTCAAGGACCGCATCGCCCAGAAATTCCAGCCGTTCATTATCCGACGGATGCACGTCTTCTGAAGTATTCGTAGCTGCTTCGCGCAACTCGGGTATCGCTGAGCTGTGAGTCAATGCCCTATCGAGCAGTTCCCGATTCGAGAACTTGTGACCCAGGCGCCCCTCCAGCGCCGCATCGGTAGTCCGCATTTCCTGTGTCATTCGGGCACGCGGGCGCCCGACCTTACTTCGGTGCGCTCAACTCCGTGGAACTCTTCTTCTTTGTGTCGTCGGCTTGGGCTTTGCAAGTAGCCTGGATCTGGCCAGCGACGGCGGCGCATTTATTAAAAGCAGCGATCGCATCGTCAAAATGTGAAGTACTTTTGTTAGCTATACCCAACAGATAGTAATTCACTGGATCAGGATCTTTGTCGAGTTTTATGGCCTGCTCCATCTCGGGAATAGCCTCCGCATTTTGGCCATGCTTGATGAGGACTAGCCCCAGTCCGCTATGTGCAGCGACCAGAGCCTGGTTCTTCCCCGCAGCGAACGTCTCGTCAGGCATATTCTCAGGCTTCGGAAGCGTTGGAGCGATTTCGATCGCCTTCTTCGCATACGTGGCTGCTTTTTCCAACTGTTGAGTCGCATTGGGAGTGCTCGAATTGGTCACTCGGGAGATGGTTTGCGCCAAAATCGCCAACGTGGCGATGTCGTTCGGCTGCAATGCCACTTCCTTGTCGCCCACCTCCAGCATTTTTTGAGTTTGGTTGGTCTGCATGTATGCGATCGTCAGAGTGTAATAGACAGGCGGCAGATAACGACTCTGCGGATACTTCTTTACAAGGCCTTCCCCAAGCTCGATCTTCTTGGTCAGATCCGTGTTCGGCACCGCTTGGAACTCCTTAAAGGCCGCGTCCTCTTCTGCGCTTACGGGCGGTGGTGCCGCGCTGTCCAAGGACAAGGGTGTGACGTCTGGTGGCTTGGGCTTGTCGCTGGGTTGTGCAGGAGGCTGGCTCTGGCCCCCCTGGCCGCTCTGCGAACCCTGGCTGCCCTGCGCTGCGGCTAAGCTGCAAGAAGCAACCAACAGTCCGCTTATGGTTAACGCTTCCAACCAAACTTTCTTATTGCGTCTCATTTCCATTTCTCCTATCCATCAATCCTTCGCCCATCTGGGGTATTCGGCGATAAGCTACTTCGGAACACCTTGCGGGCCGGTTATCAAGCTCTTTGCTTTCTCTCCATTTTCCTTGCACGTGGATTGCAGGTTTCCAGAGAATCCCGCGCATTTGTCGAACGCCTTGACGGCGTCCTCGTAATGTTTCGTGTTGTAGTTGGCGACTCCCAGCACATAATAGTTGGTGACGTCACCCCGCGGATCCAGTTGCACAGACTGATCCAATTCTGAAATGGCGCCCGCAAAGTCCCCGCGGCGGAAATCCACGAGTCCTAATCCGCTGTGGGCGATGGCGAGAGTCTGGTTCTTCGCCTGCGTAAATTCCTGGTCCGATGTATTGGCCGGTTTGGGCACAAGAGGAATCTGCTCAATGGCGTCTCTTGCGTACTTCTCGGCCTTCTCGAGTTGCTTCTGCGGTTCGGGAGTGCTCGCCGTGATCACGCGCGGGAGGGTTTGCCCCAGCATCGCCAGCACCAAAACGTCTTTCGGATTCAGCGCGAGGGCCATCTCGCCCGACTCTTGCATCTTTTGCACCTGGTTGGTCATCAGATAGGCGCTGGTCAACCCAGAATACACAATCGCCCGATAGTTGCTCTTGGGATACTTCTTCAGGAATTTCTCGCCCAGGTCAATCTTCTTGGCCATGTCTTCCGGAGAAACATGCTGAAAATCGCGAAACGCCGTTTCCTCGGACTTGTCGACGGGCTTGATAAGTTCCAGAGAATTCTCCGGGTTTAGAGGAGAAGTATCACGAGCGATATTCCTGCTCATGGAGCTGGCCGCCGCGGCACCGCCTGCAGCGCCGCCCGCGGGCGCGCCCCCCTGGGCAGCACACACCGCGCTCGCGCAAAGCATCACGCCTGCCGTCAGGCCAACCCTATCGTTGATGTATCCATGCCATTTCATAACTTCCACTCTACGGCCGCACCACCTGCTTGTCGCTTGCATCAGCTGCAAGCTCCTTTTGGGCTGCCTGCCGTGCTTCCTCCGCGCCGCCTTGCACTGCCAGCGCCGACTCGTACTCCGTCTTCGCCACGGAGGAATTCCCTTCATAATCATAAATCCGCGCGAGATAAACATGCGACCAGGCCAGCACTCGCGGGTCCGCGGTGGCAGCATGCTCTCCGGTGGTCAGGCGGCCAAAAACTTCCTTGGCCCGGGCCGCATCATGATCCATGTACGCGACCACGCCAAGTCCAAACCAGGCGCGCGGCTGATCCGGATACTTGACCAAGACCTTTTTGAACGAAGCCTCCGCTGCGCGAGAATTCTTCGCCGCAATCTGACGTTCGCCTTCGGTAAGGGCTGCGATGACTTCCGCGTCATTGGGTACGGTCGTTGGCAAAACTTTTTTTGGTCGCGCTACCGCTTCCGCTGCCGCATCATCGCTTTGCGCTGCCTCAGCAGGGGCAAATTGAACTGCCGCCAGGCGCTTGGCCTCTGCCTTTTCGTCGATGCCCCTCACTAAATCGGGGAAATACCGCTTCATTGAGGGTTCCGACTTCTCAAAACTCGCCAGCGCCGTGACAAGCGGCCTTACCAAAACGTATCCATCCGCATCATTGCGGGCCAACGCCGCTTCCCGCTCGCCGGGTGACATTCGCTTCATCCGCAATTCCACCGCACGAACCATGCATTCCGCAAAATACGAGGGAAAATCGTCTTTCAAGTCGGTGCCCAGGCGAGGCGCTTTCGCCGCAGTTTCATAGAGCGGGCGCTTCACCGCAATCACGTGCGGATACATCAACGGCAGCGGGTCCAGCATGAAATGCAGAAACGCGTGACGCACCACGTCCTGAGGAAAATCTTCCGCTCCGCTCAACACCAGGGCGTAACGGTCGCCAAAATTGCGCACGTTGGTGATCCGCCCCACCAGCGGTTCGACCACGATGGTGAACTTGCGCGCGCCATAGGGCTCGAGAATCTCGCGAAGATACCCAGTCGACGTAAACACGATTTGCGTCAAGGGTTCTTGCAAGCGCTGGATTTCGCGGGTGTAAATCGGCTGAACCTGCCGCCACAAATCTCCAATTTTCTGTTCTTGGTAATAGCTTGAGAGAAGTTCGCTAAAACCAAGCAGCGCGATCACTTCGGGAGGCAATTCGTCGCGGCGTAAGATCGGCTGAAAGGCAGGAGCGGGGCCAGATACGAGGCCAAACCAAAGATACCGGGACAGCGTCGCTCCAGGGTCGCGCAATTCGTGCAGGCGATAAAACTGCCGCACGGCATCCACAGCTGGGCCTTGTTGCTGGCGCAAACGTTCGCGCATCTGCGCGCGGAAGGCGGTCCAGTTATCGGAGCTGACGTTCGATTCAAAGCCCGCCGCAAGCAGCGCGCACATGGTTGTGAACATGGCTTCACTGCCGTCCACGGTCACCGCGTTTTGCGGAGCAGATTGCGCACCCAGGGAAGCAGCGGGCGCCGCCGCTTTGGGTGGTGCCTGAGTTTGTGGTTGCGCCGGGGCCCGCGGAGTGGTCTGCGCAGCGGTCTGAAATGCCACGGTTGCGCACAGTCCTAAAAGTGCCGTGAGTCGTCGTGCTTTAATCATTCCGGTTGCCGCAGCCCCCATTCGGGCAAGTCACTTCTTATTTTCCGCCTTTGGCGTCTCAGCATGGAAGGGAGCATCTCGGAGGTCAATGTCCTCTCACAATGCTGCGGCTTCCTTTCAATCTACCGTTGCCCTAACTTCCCGTCAAGGAATCGCGCCTTAGAGCCGAGAGCTTCTTGCCCGTCTTTCGGCGGGGGAAAAAACCTGATGCCTCTTTCCCTGGTTCCCTGCACCACATCGCCAAGGTGCAACGCTTGCTTGGACGAACCGCATCTGCTAAGAGGTGAATTCGCCAAGATTCAGTCAGGATGATTCGGTAATGGTTCGTTTCCTAAGGAGCGCGCTTCCCCTCAAATTAGGATTCTTGTGTGTCTCAACGGGTTGGCTGGGTCTCGCGCCCGCTCAACTTGTCCGCGAAGCCGCGCCCCCACAGCATGACAACTCGAAAGCTCCTTCCGGCAAGAAGCGCGTTTCGCAAGAAGTGCAAATCACCGGCGACCAGGGCTGGGTTGATACTGGCATCGACGTGCAGCCCGGCGAACACGTGGTCGCCACGGCCACCGGCAAGCTACGGTATGGCGACGCCAAAGAAGACAATGGTCCTGACGGCCTCGCGCGGGGATTCCGAGACCTTTTGCGTGTCCTGCCGTTCAACGAAGCCGGCCGCGGCGCATTGATTGGGCGCATCGGCGATAAGGATGCCGCACAGCCTTTTTTGGTTGGCGTACACTGCGACGTTGTTGCGCCCATTGGTGGGCGTCTCGCTCTGGGAGTCAATCAAGCGAACGATGACACGGGCACCGGCACGTATGTCGTGCGCGTGGAAGTCTACGCTCCCGAAAACGCGAAAGCGCGCACCTTGGCAAAGCAAGTTAATTCCATGCCCGGCATTGATAAAGCGCTTTTCGCAAAAGTCCCCCGACGCGTCAACGACAAAGACGGTCATCCGGGCGATATGGTCAATTTTCTGATTCTTGGCTCGCAACCCGCCATGGAGCAGTTGTTCACTTCCGCCGGATGGGTCAAGGTGGATCCAGACGTCAGAGAAACTATCTTGCACGGCATTCTCGAGAGCATTTCGAAGGAATCTTATCTGACCATGCCCATGAGCCAGCTCTACCTATTTGGACGGCCGCAGGATTACGGCTGGGCTCACGCCGAACCCATCAACGTGGTGAAGACGCGCAACCATCTGCGCATTTGGAAGGCCCCGTTCGAAGTGAATGGAGAAACGCTATGGGTGGGTGCGGCCACTCACGACATCGGAATCGAACGCGACCAGCGTAACAACGGTATAACCCACAAGATCGATCCCGATATTGACCTCGAGCGCGACTACGTGGAAAAAACTCTTACGTCTACGGGACTTGTAACGGAGATCTCCCACTTCCTTCCCGAGGACCCTCTAAAGGAAGCGAAGACCGCCACAGGCGGGAGTTTCCATTCGAATGGGCAAGTGCTTATCCTTAAAGTCGCCGAACCGGCTTCCAGCAAATAGGCTCTCACGATAGCGTGTTCTTCCTTCGTAAGTTCGTTTACCAAATAAATCGTGCGCAGCTACTTGGCAGGTTCCAGCTCCAGGGCGATTACGCGATCCACTTCTTCTGGCTGCGCATCAGGTAGTTTCAACACCAGTCCTCCTTTGACCGCGCTGAACTCGACGCTGCTTCCGTCGCGCAACAGCTTTGCCGAACGAACCGCCCGTGGGATTCCCGCCAGCGCCAACACCGGCTGATTCCAGTCCATCACGTGCACATAAACCGTAGAACCACGCTGCGTCGTTACGCCCCAGGGCCCCGCGGCTATTGGTCCGCCTCGCGTTCCGTATATGGACTCCCCATATTGCTTGGTCCATTTGCCTATCTCGGTCAGGCGTTGTACGAATTCTGGCTGGATTTCGCCGTTCGGCATCGGCCCAACGTTCAGAAGGAAATTCGCATTCATGCCCGCCGCGCGCACCAGGTACCGAATCAATTGCGTCGTGCTTTTGTAATGATCGTCAGTGATGTTGAATCCCCAGGCGTTGTTCATCGTTTCGCAGGTCTCGAGGGGCAAGGCGCTCACGCCTTGCTCCTGATTGAAGCCGGTCGTGTGTCCGCCGGGCAAATCCTTTTCAAACATCTGGAAGTCCTCGCCGGGAAAGGGAGTTCTATGATGATTGCTGCCGACCAGCGCCTGCGGCTGGAGTTGATGAATCATGCTGTACGTCCTCGAGAGATGCCAATCCGCGTCCGGCTTGTCCCACATCCCGTCAAACCACACGCCGCCGAGTTCACCGTAATTCGTCAGCAGCTCGCGCAACTGCCCGTCCATGAAGTTCAGATACGCATCCCAGTTTCCCGAATCCGGCCTTCCAGTGTGATGTCCGGTCCTGCCACGTGGAAAATAGTCCTCCGAATGCCAATCGAGTTGCGAGTGATACACAAACAGCTTGATCCCCTGCTTGTGGCATTCCGCCGCCAGCATCCCGATGATGTCTTTCCCATAAGGCGTGTGCGCCACGACGTTCCAGTCCGTCAGCTTGGAATTGAACATCGCGAATCCGTCATGATGCTTTGACGTAATGGTGATGTACTTCATCCCCGCCGCCTTGGCCAGCGCCACCCAAGCTGCGGGATCAAACTTGGTGGGATTGAAAAAATTCGGCAGCTTCGCATAGTCCGTACGGTTGATGGGCCGCGTTTCCATAATCCATTCGCCGTCTCCCAAAACGCTATACACGCCCCAATGAATGAACAGGCCGAACTTTGCGTCTTGAAACCAGGCGCGCGCCTTCAGATTCTCCGGCGTGGGCGTGTAAGTCTCCTGCGCGGTGGCAGAGGGCATTCCGAAAAGCAAAGCGCAAAGGACTGCGATTGCGAGACAAATCGATCGTGAGCGGGCATACAGATTCATCGGGAGCCTCCACCAAAGGACGAAAATTGTCGAGCGCAGGAATTCTATCCAATGCTGCGATGAATTGGAGAGAAATTCCTCACGGCCCGCCCGGCCCGGCAGTTTCTAGGGGAAGAAGGAGTAGGTGAACTTGATCGCGAAGCGCGTTTCGCGAATCTGCTGCGGATTTGCGGCGGCGAGACTCACAAATTGCGTCCCCAGGTTATGTAGTTGCCCTGCAAGCTCGCGAGATCCACCGAGAAGTTCCCTTGCGGCAAACGGAAGCGATTCCAGGTCTGCACCAGAGATGCAGAGAATTTCGCCGTTGGCCGGTAAGTCGCCCTGACGCGAAACTCATTGAGTGTCCTGCCATAATAGCCGCCAAAGCGTTCGAAAAAATTGTACGTAAACCGGCGGTCGAGTCGCGATCCGTAAGTGAGCTGGTGCCGCGCAAAGTGATACAGGCCGTTCGGGATGAAAATGTTCTTATAAATGTTGAGCGGCGTGGTGATTCGCTGGGTGAATACATCCGCGATGTCGTCATCGGTGTAAGCGCCGTTGTGGAACTCCGCGCGGAAAGTCCCCTGCCATTCCTGCGTCTGCACGGTGCCCCGAGTGTCTGGCGCGTGAAAGATGAACCCTTCGAATTGTAGCTCACGTATGCCGGCGACCTTCGGCCGCGTTTTGAACGTAGCGTCCGCGTACTCGCGGTCTGAATCAGCCGTCTCGATGAATCCTAGTTCTGGGTTGAAGTTAGGTCCGATTTTTCTTCTTGCGACCACGGCTTCCAGCCAGTTTGAGCTGTACGTCAGATCAGCGCCAACGTCGCTGTCCCCGCTGCTCTTTCCCGGCGATTGCGTCTCAGCCAAATGTCCCCGGAAAATGATGTCCTTATGAAAAACCAGGCGCGAGTCAATACCGCCAGTTTGGTTATACGCATCGAGCACATTGCCTGAGCGTTTGTCGATTCCCATCACACCCACGTACGAACCGCCCCACAAGGATTCCTTTAGTCTCACGACGGCGTAATTCGCATACGGATTCGGTCCGCTCGAGCGCGTATCCACGTCCACCACCCCTAACGACAGCCGGCCGATCGTTCCGGTTAGCTTGGCGCCTCCGTTGATAGGTACTTGCTGACCCGTCACCGGATCGATTCCAATCTGCCGGCTGAAAAACAGCTGGTCGACGCTTCCCAGGCTGAAGTCGAATACTCCCGCGTTCTCCAGAAAGAATTGGCGCTTTTCCGGAATGAAAATCTTGAAAGGCGTCAGGTTGAACTGCACTTGATCCACATCGGTGTCAGCGAAGTCCGTATTCCCCGTGAGATTCAAAACAAGGTTGGAACGCAGCCCATATTTCATATCGAGTCCGCCCGTCAGCGGAAACTTAGCATTCTGGTTGCCCTGCTTATCGTATTGCAGCAAGCCATAGGGCTTGACCACAAACAATCTTCCTGTTCCGATGTCCGTGATGCCCCTCAATTCCCCGGCTTGAGAAACTTTCGTAATCCCATACGTTCTTCGATAAGCACTCCACAAGTCTTCTTCGTTCTTCCGGCGGATGAAGCGCTTGAAATTCAATCCCCAAATCACGTTTTTCGACTGTGTGAAGTTCAACGTCGTGAACGGAATCTCGACTGTCGCGGTCCATCCGTCCGCAGTAACTCGCGCCTCTGAAATCCAGACCCCATCCCATCCCGAATCAAAGTCTGTACCCTCCCCGATTCCCTGCTCCTCCACAATCAAGCCGTCCAACTGCGTGCCCAATGGATTGATTTGGAAAACATATCCCCCGCGCTTATCGTGGTTGGAATCGATCAGGATTTCGAAGTGGTCGTCCAGGTCCTGGCTCACATCGCGCCGCAGTTCGGTCGCCACAATTCTGCTTGGCTCCGAATCGTAGCAATGAATTCCGAAATAAACGGCGTGCCGCGTGTACAAAATTCGCACTTCGGTCTTTTCCGTCGCAGTCTCACCTTCGTTCGGCTCCTGCTGACGGAATTCCGTCACAGGTTTAGCGGATTGCCAGGCCGGATCATCAAGAGTGCCGTCAAGCTTTGGCGGATGCTCGACGCGCGTGGCCTCCGCCATGGCGCTCGTTTGCGGTATAGCAGACTTGCTTCCGTTCTTTTGTGTCTGCCCCGAAGCGCCATCTGGCAGACAAAAACTTGCCAGAACAAAGAACGCTGCGGACCATCGGCTGAAATTTAGAAGGAGTGCGTTATTCACGGAAGTTGCAATCTATTTTGCCTTATGCCGCGCCTTGTTCTTCCACCGTTAAGGCAAAGAGTAATGTCCCCATAAGCCCGATGATTCCCGCAGTCACGAACGGAGTCTCTGGCCTTATTTTCCAGAGCAACCCTCCAATGAGCGACGCCGGCGTAATCGACAAACTCCGCACCAGGTAATAGAGCCCGACCGTTCGTGCACGCAATTGCTGTTGCGCAAAACCAACGATCATCGCTTTGCGCGAAGGTTCGCCGATTTCCCGCAATCCGCCAAGAATGAAAGCAAAAATGAGCCCTGTGAAGTTGTGCCCCAGAATAACTGCAACCGGATAAAATGCAAAACAAAGGAAAGTCGCCACCACCAGCGGCTTTCGCCCCACCCGCTCCGCCATTCTCCCCGAAGGAACATAAATCAGGATGGACGTCATCAATTGAATGGCGATCAGCACACCGTACTCCGGCAGCGTGATCCGGCTGACGTTTGTAACGTACAACACCACGAAAATGTCGGCCATTCCTTCGCACAATCGAATCACGATGTCCGAAGCCAGCAACCGCTTGAGAGTAGGATGAAACGAGTTCCAGACTCCGCCAATTTTCACGTCATCGTGGCCTGCATCGGGCATCCGCAGCGAGAGGAGCAGTCCGGCCGCACAACCAGCCAGGGCTAGCGTAACGACAAGTCCGACCCGCACGCCGCGTCCAAGCCCTAGGGCACCGATGAGCGCTCCTCCGATCAGTGGCGAAATCACCATCGGAATTCGCTTCAACACCGAATACAGCGTGAATCCCATCGCGTGCCGGTCTTTCGGCAGCGCGTCGGCGATGGTCGCAAAGATGGTTGGAGAGCCCATCGTTTGCCAGACCATCACGAACGCCAATCCGAGAAAGAGGTAAGGCCACGCGGGACTGAAAAGATAAACGAGGTAGCCGACGGCGGCAGCTGCAAGAAATGTCAGGAAGGCTCTGCGCCGCCCCCAATAATCCGCCAGCCATCCACCGGGGTATTGGTAGAGCGCATCGAAAAAATCTTCCGCCGTGCCAAACAAACCCACGGCCGTCACGCTCGCCCCGAGCGATTCCAGGTACTTTGGGAGAAACTTCTTCCAAAGCTCCTCGCCCAGCCCCACCAAAAAGATCGAGCCGGACGCCGACGCAACATTGCGCTCGACTCCCAGGTATTCTTTGATTGTCTTCTGGATGCTGCCTCCAGTGCGCCCCCGTCGTCGTGCGCCTGGCCCTAGGCGTTCTGGATCGCCTTCTTCAGCACTTCCCGCGAAATATTTGCTCCGCTCACAATCAGCACTGGACGCTCGCCACAACCATCGCTCGATTTCAGCAGCGCCGCCGTGCTTGCCGCTCCGGCCGGCTCCGCAACGACGTGCTCTTCCATCACCAGCGCGCCGATTGCCTGCAACATCCCTTCCTCGCTGACCAGAACCACATCATCCACCAGGTTCTTGACGTCTTGCACATTCGCGGCCTCCGGCGTTCTTGTAGCTAACCCATCGGCAATCGTGTCGCAAGTTTCCGTGCCTACCACTTTCCCTTCTTTCCACGACAGATAATACGCTGGCGCGCGCTCCGCCTGCACACCGATGATTCTCACGTGCGGCGCAAGCTGCTTTGTCGCCGCGGCAATTCCGCGAATCAACGCCGTATCCCCCATCGGCACAAGAATCGCCGTCGCCTTCGGCAGTTGCTCTAAAACCTCGCACGCAATCGTTGCCGGCCCCGCGGGCAAATCCAAATCTGTCGCATCATTCAAAAAATAAACTCCCGGCTGCTTCGCTTGCTCCGAAGCCAATTCGAACGCTGAAGCCAAATCGCTTCCGCCGCTCTCCACAATCTCCGCTCCCAGCCCGGCAATCCGCCCCCGCTTCACAGGATTGCAATGCGCCGGCAAAAAAATCCTTGCCGCGATGCCAAATTCTTTTGCCGCATACGCCACCGCCACCCCATGATTTCCCGTGCTCGACGCCACCACTTTCCGCAGGCTGGACTTCTTCATCCTCTCCGCCAGCGCGTAAAACGCCCCGCGCACCTTGAACGACCCCGTTGGCAGCTCTGTCTCCAGTTTCAAGAAAACTCTTCTCCCCATGCGTTGACTCAAAAACGGCGCTGCGATGAGCCGCGTCGGCGCAAAATACTTCGCCAGGAATTTCTGCGCTTCGCGAATTATCGAAATGCTCGGTTGAATCTGCACTTTCGCCCCAACATCCATTGCAGCCTCTCTTTTCTCAAACAAGGTCCTGCCTCATGGGGCGCAGGCGGCAAAGCTATAAGCCCTTGGGAGGGCAGCATCATAGCAGGTAACTCTTTAACACTGTCGCAAGCAACAAGGGTGCTCTGCATTTCCGCCTAAGTTATTCTTTCTACAGGGCTTACTTTGCACGCTTGCGACTTTTGCTCGGGCTTGGGGTTGTATGGAATGGGTGGCCCTCAACTGGCAAATCGCCACTCTAATCAAGAAGCCGTAATGCCCAGCAACGCCAGAAAGGTGAGAATCATGCGTATCGCGCGTTTTGTTTTTGCTCTTGTCCTTGCAGCCGGAATCCTGGCGATTCCTGCACCGTCTCATGCTCAAGTTGCCGTTGGCGTCTCTGTCCGTATCGGACCTCCGGCGCTACCCGTCTACGCGCAACCTATCTGCCCGGGGCCGGGCTACATCTGGGTTCCCGGCTATTGGGCCTATGGCGACGACGACTATTTCTGGGTTCCCGGCACGTGGGAGATAGCCCCTGAACCCGGCTTCCTTTGGACTCCAGGCTATTGGGGCTGGAACGAAGGCTTCTACGTCTGGCACGCCGGCTACTGGGGACCAACAGTGGGCTTCTACGGCGGCATTAACTATGGCTTCGGCTATCCCGGAGTCGGCTTCTTCGGCGGCTACTGGCGTGGTGGAAATTACTATTACAACCGCTCCGTCACCAACGTCAACGTAACCGTCATTCACAACGTCTACGAAAAACGCGTCGTGGTAAATGAGCGCAACGTCACGCGCGTCAGCTTCAACGGCGGCCCTGGCGGAATCCACGCCGAGCCCAATCGCGATGACCGCCGCGCCGAACACGAACGCCACATCTCTATGACTTCCGAGCAAAACCGTCATTTTGAAGGTGCTCGCGGCGATCGCAGCTTCCGGGCTTCCGTCAATCACGGCCGCCCCGAAGTCGCCGCAACTCCACGCTCCGGCGAATTCCATGGCCGCGGTGATGATCGTGGCCGAGTCGAGGACCGTGGCCGTAGCGACGACAGAAACCGCCCGGACGCGCGCGATTCGAAGCGAGGCCGCGAGAATAACGGTCGCGGATTTGATCGTCCACCCTCAGCCCGCCATTCCGACAACCCATCCTCCAATCCTAAGTTGGAGCAAAAGCACGAAAGAGACTTCGACAAGATGCAGCGTCAGCAGGACGCCGAGCGTCAAAAAATGCAGCGGCGCAATGACCAGGAACAGCAGAAGCTAAGCCGCCAGAACGCAAACCAGCAGCGCCAGGATCAGTTCCAACGGCGTCAACAACAACAGACAGAGCAAGTGAACCGCAGGCAAGAACAACAAACCCAAAAGCTTCAGCAGCGCCAGGAGCGCGAACACCAAAAGGAACAAAAGCAGGAAAACAAGCCGCACGGCAACGGCCACAATCGGCCCTGAAAAG
>WNGQ01003924.1_pt1 | contig 29049 bp, 22 predicted proteins | sample 5407661 | NCBI WGS metagenome assembly WNGQ01 (sample SAMN13153382, study PRJNA577476) | soil metagenome | isolation source: 60 cm soil or saprolite under Garry oak tree replicate 2 | place: USA:California | collected 2016-06-15 | reverse complement strand
GTACTTCGAGTACGCGCTGCTGATGGACCTGGCCGACGTCGCGGGCAACGCCTCTGACGGAGTCCATATCGCGTCGGCGGCCGGCGTCTGGTTGTCGCTCGTCTTCGGGTTCGGCGGCGTCCGCGACTTCGACGGCCAGCTGTCCTTCGCGCCCAGCCTGCCGCGGGTCTGGAACTCACTCGAATTCTCCCTGCGATTCCGCGACCGGCAGGTCCGCGTGCGGCTCAGCCACGACGAGGAGCGCTACCTCGTGGACGAGGGCGCTCCGCTGACGATCACCGTCCGGGGCGAGCTGCACCTGCTCACCCCCGGTGCCCCCGTTGTGATCAAGCGTTCGCCGCCGTGACGCCGGCCGCCGCCGTGGCGGGACCGGCTTTCCGTACCTGCCGCTGGTAGCCTTCCGGCCTTGTGCGCACCCCCTCCTCCGCGGCCCATGGCGATCGATGCCACCCCGTTGGCCCCGTTAAACCCGATCTTCTGTTGCCCCTCAGGGACTGGCAGCAAGCTGCCTACCAGGAGTATTTCCGCCTGCCGCGGCGCGACTTCCTGCTGGTGGCAACGCCGGGCGCGGGCAAGACCGGCTACGCGCTGACGATCGCCGCCGAACTGCTCGCCCGCCGCGAGATAGCCGCGATCACCGTGGTCACGCCGACGGAGCACCTGAAGTACCAGTGGGCACAGGCGGCGCACGGTCTCGGCATCGCGCTGGATCCGGCCTACCGCAACGCGCAGGGCCGGGCGTCAGCCGACTACGCCGGCGTCGCGGTGACCTACGCGCAGGTGGCCGCGCATCCGGCGCTGCACAGGCAGCGCACGCTGAACCGGCGCACGCTGGTGATCTTCGATGAGATCCACCACGCGGGCGACGCGCTGTCCTGGGGCGAGGCGGTCAGGGTGGCATTCGAGCCGGCCAGGCGGCGGATCGGGCTGACCGGAACCCCGTTCCGCAGCGATGCCAACCCGATCCCGTTCGTGACCTACGCGCCGGACGCCGACGGCGGCAGGCGCAGCTCGGCCGACTATGTCTACGGCTACGGTCCGGCACTCGGCGACGGCGTCGTGCGGCCGGTCATCTTCCTCGCCTATTCCGGCGAGATGCGGTGGCAGACCAGGGCAGGCGACGAGATCAGCGGCGTCCTCGGCGCCCCGATGACCACCGATCAGCTCGCGCAGGCCTGGCGGACCGCGCTGGATCCGGACGGGGAGTGGGTCGCCCGGGTGCTGGCGGCCGCGGACCGCCGGCTCACCGAAGTGCGCCGGGGCATGCCGGACGCCGGCGGCATGGTGATCGCGACCGATCACGCGGACGCGCGAGCCTACGCCGGGCTGCTCCGCCGGGTGACCGGGGCGCGGCCTGTGGTCGTGCTCTCCGACGATCCGGCGGCCAGCAGGAAGATCGCCGCGTTCGCTGGATCCGCCGACCGGTGGATGGTGGCCGTCCGGATGGTCTCGGAGGGCGTGGACATCCCGCGGCTGGCCGTCGGCGTGTACGCGACGAGCGTGGGCACCGCGCTGTTCTTCGCGCAGGCGGTCGGCCGGTTCGTCCGGGCCCGGCGGCGCGGCGAGACGGCGTCCGTGTTCCTGCCCTCCATCCCCGCCCTGCTCGGCTACGCCGCCGAGATCGAGGCCGAACGTGACCACGTGCTGCGCGGCCGCGACGATGACACCGACCCCGAAGCCGAGCTTGACGCGGCCCAGCGGCGGCGCGATACCGCCGACGAGTTCGGCGAGGGGCCGTTCCGGCCGCTGGCGGCGTCCGCGCATTTCGACCGGGTGCTGTACGACGGCGGCGAGTTCGGCACCTCGGCCGAGGAAGAGGATTACCTCGGCCTGCCCGGGCTGCTCGATCCTGAGCAGGTCGGGCTGCTGCTGCGGAACCGGCAGGCCGCTCAGCTCAGGGCAACTGCCGTCGCTGTGAAACGGGCCCGCGGTGGTGCGCCAGGGCCGGCCGCGACTGCCGCCCGCGGCGGGGCAACGTCGCCTGCCCCGGCGCCGGTGCCCGTGCCGCCTCCGGCGGCACGGGAAACCCTCGCCGCCCTGCGCAAGGAGCTGAACCTGCTGATCGCGGCCAGGCATCACCGGACCGGCCAGCCGCACGGCGTGATTCACGCGGACCTGCGCCGCGCCTGCGGGGGGCCGTCATTGCCGCAGGCCACCGGCGACCAGATCCGGGCGCGCATCGAGATAATCCGCCGCTGGGCGTCATCCGGCCGCTGACTCGGCTGCCGGTTGGTAGCGTTCATTGTCTAGGCTGATCCACCTATCTGCAGGTCAACTTAAGGCTGGCGCGACTACATGCTCGACAAGCGTTTCATTCGGGACAATCCCGATATAGTGAAGGAGGCAATCCGGGTCAAGGGCATCGACCTGGACGTCGATGAGCTACTCCATCTCGATCAGCTTGCCCGCAAGCTGCAGTTCGAGGTCGACGAGGCCCAGGCCCGGCGAAAGGAGTTCGCCCGGCAGTTCGCCAAGGCGGACGAGGGCCGCCGCGCTGAGCTGCGCGCCGAGCATGAAGATTCGGACCGCCAGCTGCGCGAACTGCGGGAAAGGCTGGCCGAGACCAGCGCGCGGCTGCAGGACCTGCTGCTGCTGACGCCCACCATCCCCTGGGACGGCGCCCCGGTCGGTGCCGACGAGTCGGCGAATGTCACGATCAAGACCTGGGGGCAGCGGCCGGAATTCGATTTCGATCCGCTCGATCACGTCGACATTCTGGAGCAGCGCGGCTGGGCGGAGTTCGCCCGCGCGCGGAAGGCGGCCGGCGAGCGCGCCTACGCGCTGACCGGCGATATGGTCCTGCTGGAGCGCGCCGTCCATTCCTATGCCCTGGACCTGCTCCAGGCCAGGAATTTTACCCTGATCTCGGTGCCGTCCCTGGTCAAGGAAGCACCGCTCATCGGGAGCGGCATGTTCCCGAAAGGCCGCGAGGAAACATACGCGCTGCCCGCGGATAACCTGTTCCTGGCTGGCACCGCCGAGGTGGCCCTGGTCGGCCTGCATTCGGGTGAAATCCTGGACGCCAAGCGGCTGCCTATCCGCTACGCGGGAATTTCGCCGTGCTTCCGCCGCGAAATCGGCAGCGCCAGCCGAGACGTTCGCGGCCTGCTGCGGGTGCACCAGTTCGAGAAGGTCGAGCAGTTCGTCATCTGCAAGGCCGACCCGGCCGAGTCGGCAAGCTGGCATGCCGAACTGCTGTCCACAGCCGAACGGATACTGCAGGACCTCGGCCTGCACTACGAGGTGGTGGAGTGCGCCACCGGGGACATGGGCCCGGGTAAGTTCCGGATGAACGACATCAACACCTGGTTCCCCTCGCTGGCCCGCTTCCGCGAGACGCATAGCTGCTCGACGCTGCACGATTGGCAGGCCAGGCGCGCGAACCTCAGGTACCGGGACACCGATTCAGCGGTGCGGTTCGCGCACACGCTGAACAACACCGCCGTCGCCACGCCGCGGCTGCTGGCTGCCATCATCGAGAACTTCCAGACCGCGGATCGCGGCGTCCGCGTTCCCGCGGTCCTGCGGACGTATCTCGGAAACCGCGAAGTCCTTTAGCCGCGGCCAGCCGCAAAGACCGGCGGGCGCCGCTCAGCCTGCCCGCGTGCCCGGCTTGCTCCCTCCCGCCTCGCCTTCTCCCCTCCCGCCTCGCCTTGCTCCCCTCCCGCCTCGCCTTGCTCCCCTCCCGCCACACCCCGTGCGCCACATCAGTCACAGCAGCCTCAAGATCAAATTAGCGGTTAGGATTTGTCCGGCGAAAACCGGATGGATGTTAACCGCTATTGAGTTACGGCCTGAGTTACGGCCTAAGTCGCAGTTATTTCGCAGCTTTCGCGGATAACTGCCCCGTTGCCCCTTAGGCGGTATCTTGACCCCCGATAGGGGGTCAAGACAGACGCCGCCCATTCGAATACCGTTGGCTCGTAAGACAATGGCTTCGAGGATGGGCATCTCCGTTGGCCTGGCATCCGGGGGGATACGCAGTTAGGGGTGCGGGGGGAGGTGCCCGTCCTCGACAGCCCGGTGGTATAGCTCTATCTTGGTGGGCGCGGCCCGCCCGGCCCGGGCGTATTTCTCCCTGACCCGGCCAACATACTGCTTGACGGTCTCCTCGCCGAGCCCCATCCGCCGGGCGACCGATTTCAGCGGCATGCCGGTTGCGTATAGCTGCAGGGCGCGGGTCTCCTGCGGGCTGAGCACGGGCCGGTCGGTGGCATCGTCCGTGGCGAAGATGTACGCAAGCCGGGGCGAGATCCAGTCCTGCCCGGCGGCGACGGACCTGATGGCCGCCCGCACCTGACTGGTTTGCTCATCCTTCAGCACGTACCCGAGTGCCCCCGCCCGCATGGCGGCCCGGACCGGCACCGGTTTGTCGGAGGCGGCCAGCACGAGGACGGCAGGGCCGGCCGCGAGGATCGCGGCCACGTTGCGCTCGACGGTGGTCCCGTCACCGAGATCGACATCGAGGAGCACGACGTGCGCATGGCACCCAGGGCCGGCCAGCAGCGCGTCAACGGTCGCGGCGGTGGCAACAACCTTGATGCCGCTCTCGGCGGCCACAACCCAGCTGGCGACGCCGTCGAGGACGATCGGGTGGTCGTCCACCGCAGCGACATCGATAACGCGGGTCGCGGCGGTGCGGCCGGCCTTGGCTCCGGCCTCGCCGTCCGCCGCCGCGGGACCGTGGTCTGCCAGACCAGCCTGGCCGGCTCCTTCGCCGTCCGCCCCGTTGCCGCCTGCCGCTGCCGCCCCGGCTCGTTCGCCAGCCACCCCGGTGCCGCCTGCCGCTGCCGTGCCGCCGTCCGCGACGCTGCTGCCTTTCCGTGCACCGGTCACGCCTGTACCGCCTTGCGCCAGCGAACCTCCAGGCAGCCCGCGCCCGAGTCGTCGACGTCGACCGTGGCATGCCAGCGTGCCGCCGCGGGCACCGTGCGCCGCAGTCTGGTCACGTCCGGGGCGGCCCCCGGTGCCCGGTCGAAGGTCACGTACAGCTCCACGTCGTCGGCGGAGGCAAGGACGGTAAGCAGCACCGGGTGCGGCGGGATCGCACCTAGCACGGCGTCGACTGCCGCTAGGGTGGCGGCCGCCACTTCCGGCGCGGGCCGTCCCGGGTCACCGACCACCTGGACTTCGGCCGGCATGCCCCGGGCCCTGGCGGTGCGAAGCGCGGGCTGCAACTCGGCCAGCAGGCCGCCCGCGTCCTGCGGCCGGTCGGCGAGCGCGCGCCGCAGCGCCGCCGCATGCCGGGTGCATCGTTCTCGGACGTCGCTGTCGGCCGGGTCAAGCTCGCCGTCGGCGATGCCGCGCAGCAGCGGCAGCGCGTCGACCTCCAGCAGGGCGAGCCGCTCACGCCGGTCCTCGTGTACCGCGACCGCCGCCGCGCGCTCGGCAGCTAACCTGCTGGTCAGCGCGGCGCGGCGGGCGGCAATCCCGGCGCTGGTGCGCCAGGTCGGCCGCAGCGCGGCGAAGATGACCAGGATCACCACGAGCGTGTAGGCGGTCGCCGCGAGCCGCGCCATGCTCAGCGAGGTCACGCCGAGCAGGTGGATGGCCATGATGGCGTGCGCGGCGAAGACGAGCAGCGCGCCGGCGATCCACTCCCAGGCCCGGCGGGTCAGCGCGACGAGGGCGAGCAGCCAGCCTGAACCGACCACCGACCAGTCCACGGACCCTTGCACCCGGCGCTGCCAGCCGACCAGCGCGACCGCGGTGACGGCTATGGCCACGGCGGCAGCCGCCTGCGCCCAGGTGAGGCCACCGGCACGTACCCGCGGCACCAGCCACCCGGCGGCGGCGAGCAGCCCGAGCCACACCGCGACCGGCACCGCAGGCTGGCGGTAGTCGTGCAGGTAGACCAGCACCTGGAGGAGGAGCGCGAGCTGCCAGACGGCCACCACCAGCCCGACCATGCGCGGCAGCTCGGCCTCCTGCGCGTCGGGCAGCGGCGCGCTGCGGCTCACCATGGGACATCAGCCAGGGCGGACGCGCCGCCGGTCACGGCTAGCTGGCCGGCGCCCGGCGAGCCTGCCCACCGCAGGCTCACCTCGGTGCCCTCGCCCGGCGCGGACCGGACCGACGCCCGGCCGCCCCAGTCGGCGATCCGCTCGACGATGGACCGCCGCAGGCCAAGCCGGGTCGGATCGACCCGCCTCGGGTCAAATCCCGCGCCCTGGTCCCGCACCGTCACCAGGACGCCGCCCGGCCCCGAGGCAGGCGCCGTCAGGCTCACCTCGACCCATGCTTCGCCAGTCCCGGCATGGCTGGCCACGTTCGCCAGCGCCTCGCGCACCGCGTGCGCTATCGCGACGGCGACCGGGACGGGGACAGCAGGCACGCTCGTTGACGAGCGTGGATGGGACTTTGCCGCGGTAACAGCGGCAGTAGAGTCCCATCCACGCTCTCGGGCCGCGCTACGAGCGTTAGTACCCGCCGGAAGCTCCTCGACGGCATCACCAGGCCGGACAGTGCCCGCCGGGTCAGCGCCCGCCGGGTCAGCGCCCGCCGGGTCCGGGCCGGCCGGGTCCGGGCCGGCCGCATCGAGGTGCACGGTCAGGCCGCGGTCCCGCATCTCGCTGGCTACAGCCTCGATGGCAGCCAGCATGCCACCGTAGCGCCGCCTGGCTGCCTGGCCAAGCTCACTCGGCTGGCCGGCCACGGCCTGGCCCATCGCCGCGCTGGCCGCGGCCGCCGCACCGGCGTCAGGCGGCAGGCTGAGCACGTACTCCATCAGGGTCACGTCGTGCCGGCACCGGCCCACCACCCCGGGCGCGCAGCCGCCGGCCGACCGCGACAGGGCCGTCAGCGTGTTGAGCACCGTGTCGTGCAGCAGCCGCTCATGCTCGCGGCGTTCGATATCCCTGGACAGCACGACGTACTGCTCGCGGGATTCCCGGTCAGCCAGCGCCAGGGCGGCGTCCGCCGCCCTGGCCCAGCGGTAGAGCGACCAGGCAGCGCACCAGGCCACGGCGACGATGGTGCACAGCAGCAGGCCGGCCGCGGCCGGGGAGCTGCCGCCGGCCACGCCGCCAGCCGGCGCTGCCGAGCCGGCCCAGTAGGCCGCACCCGATGCGACCGCGAGCGGCGCGACCAGCCTGCTCGGCGCGAACCAGGCAGGGACGACGAGCTGACCGGCCATCATGATGAACAGCCAGTTGGAGGTGTCGCCGCGCATGGCAGCGGGCACGGACGACATGCCCCCGAGCGCCAGGGCCAGGTAAACGCACGTGTCGAGTCCGGCCAGCCGCCAGCCCGGCCAGCCGCGCCGCAGGCAGGCCACGATCACGCCCGCCCACGCCACCGCGAGGACGGGCCCGGCAAGCCGCCACGGACTTGCCGCGTAAAAGGAATGCCAGATGGCCACCTGCACGGCCGTATACGCGATCACGATGCACCGGATGGTCAGCGCGGTGCGGGCGGCCACCGACCGTACGGTCGTCATCGCTGGCCCGGCGGATGTGCCGCCGGGGGAACCTGCGGCCCGCCATCGCGCTAAGTTCGCGGGTGGCCACATGACCCCGATGATATGACCTATCGGGACGCCGCGATGGCTTCCGCCAGTTCACCGCTCGGCCGGCCGGGTGACGGCGGGCGGGCGCCGCGGCTGCCATGATGGCCAGGTGCACGATGATCTGCAGCCCGACACCAGGCGGGCCCGCCTCTGGGCGGCCGCGGAGTCCAGGAACATTCCGCTCCGGGCCATCCTGGCCACCGTCGCGGTTGTGATCGTGGTCTACATGGCCGGAAAGCTGATATACCGCCTACGGGACATCCTGCTCCTCATGATCGTCGCCGGATTCGTGGCCGTGCTGCTGAACCCGCTGGTGCTGGCCGTGCAACGCTGGGGTGTCCGGCGGCGCGGGCTGGCCGTTGCCATCGTGACCTTGTGGGGCTTGCTGGTCTTTGCCGGCCTGGCGATAGCGTTCGGTTACCCGCTGGCCAACGGGATCAGCCATCTTGCCAGCGACCTGCCTTCGCTGGTGAGCCAGGTGCAGCACGGCAAGGGCTGGCTCGGGCACCTGGTGCGCAGGTATCACGTTCAGGCGTGGGTGCGCAGCAACGCGCCCAAGCTGACGAGTCTGGGGCAGGGACTCGCGAAGCCGGCCCTCACCCTGGGCAAGGGCGCCATCTCACTGGTGATCGCGCTGCTCACGATCTTCATCCTCGTGCTGCTCTTGCTGCTCGAGGGCCCGAAGCTGCGGGCCGGCCTGCTCGGCATGATGTCACCGGCCCGCGCGGAGCGTTACTCGCAGGTGGCACGCGAGGTCAGCCGCTCGGTCACCGGGTACATGCTCGGGAACTTCGTGACATCGCTGATCGCCGGGATCGTCGTGTTCGTGACCTTGCTGCTGCTCGACGTCCCGTTTCCGGTGCTGTGGGCGCTGTGGGTGGCGCTTGTCGACTTCCTGCCGATGATCGGCGGCGCCCTGGCGGGCATCCCGACGGTGCTGTTCGCGGCCGGCCACTCGCTCACGGCCGGCGTCATCACCCTGATCGTGTTCCTCGTCTACACGCAGATCGAGAACCACGTGCTCAACCCGGTCGTGATGAGCCGGACGGTGCGGGTCAACCCGCTGCTCGTGCTGGTCTCCATCCTGGTCGGGGCATCCATCGGCAGCTGGATCGGCGGGATCTTCGGCGCCTTCGTGGCGGCCTTGCTGGCCATCCCGAGCGCCAGCGCGATCCAGGTGATGGTCCGCGAGGTCTGGGCGGCGACCGCCCTCGCACCCGGCGCGGAGGGCGCAACCGACGAGCGCACCGCCGACCACGTTCCCTGATATTGGAGATCATGGAGGATCCGGCACGCTGTCGTCCGCGCCAACCTTACGGTCGGCCGGCGGCCAGGAGGACGGCGGACCCGCGGTCTGCTACTGATGGGGCATGGAACCGGGCGAGCGGCAGCCGCTGGCGACGATGCCGCTGCACACGATCACCGCCAGCCATGGCGAGGCAGGACTGCGGGAAAGGTTCGCGCTGGAGATCGCCAGCTTCCCGGACGCCGACCAGCCGCGGATCGGGCGGGCACTGGAACTCGCCGCCCGGCTGCACGCCGGTGACCGGCGTCAGCGCGAACCGTACATCAATCACCTGCTGCGGGTCGCCACCCGGATCATCAGCCACTACCACGTCCGCGACCCCGACGTGATCTGCGCCGCCCTGCTGCACGACGCCGTCGAGGACCACGCCGCCGGGCTGGCCCCAGGCGGCGGCCAGCCCGCCGCGCTCGCCGCGCTCGCCAGCCAGTTCGGAACGCGGACCGCCGACCTCGTAGCCGCCGTCACCAACTCCGAATACGGGCCCTCGCACGACAGTCACCAGCGGTACCGCGAGCACGTCGCCGCCAGCCTGGAGGCCAGCCCATGGGCGCGGGTCATCAAGATGTCCGACTTCACCGACAACGGCGTCGGCCTCATCTACACCACCGGCCCCAGGACCAGGACTCTCGCCCGCAAATACGCCCCGCTGGTACCGGTGCTGCGGGATCTCATCACCCGGTCCGACACCCCGCTGAGCCACGACGTCAAGGCGCGCATCCTCGGCCAGCTCGACCGCGCGCAGGAGCGATTCGCGGCGATCGCCGCGGCGCCGCGCGGGTAGGCCGCACCGCTGGCGGCGGCGCGCCACCAGGCCTGCTCCGCACTCATGATCACGGCGGGTTTCGGAGGCCCGCGCACCCAAAAGCCTCCGCGATCATGTACCGCTGCCGGGACGCTAGCGCGGGAGCCTGGGCACGGCATCGCCTGGGCGGCTGGCAGAGATCCAGCCGTCGATGCGCTGCCACCAGTCATAGAGCCAGCGCAGCTGGGCCTCGTGATCGGCGGCGCGCGGCACCTGGCCGGCCGGCACCCGCCACCACTTGGCCCGGACGACCTGGTCCATCGGCAGGTTCCGCCAGATATCGCCGACGCTGACCAGCAGGTCAAGCCCGGCATGCGCGACGAAGATCACGTCGGCATCGGGGCAGGCTGCGATGGCCGACAGCGCTCCGCCGGCTCGCGGCGCGAGCAGGTTGGGCATTTCCCTCGCGCGGGCGGCCAGATCTGGCCGGCCGGCCTGCTCAAGCCGGCGGATGCCGCGCCGCCACCGGCCCGGCGTCCAGTTGCCGCCTTCCGGGAAGATCACCAGCGCGCCGGCCTGGTCGAGGCCGCTGGCCAGCCGCTCGATCTGCTCGATGAAGAGCCGCTCGCCGGTCCTGCGGTGCTGGATGAACACGTTGGGCAGGCGGTTGGCCACCACATCGAGGCCGGGATCGAGCTGCAAAGTGGCCTTCATGACCACGCGCGGCTGCCGCCCGTACACGCTGAGCAGGTGGTGCACGAGCAGGAATGAATCGCCCGGCCCCGCGTGGCGGCTGAGCACGATGACCGGGCGGGCCAGCCGGGCAGCCTGTTCCTGCGCGGTGAGCGCTGGCTCGTCGACATCGACCCGCACCCCGAACATGCCGGTAGCCGCCCGGTACAGGAGGTCAAGGAACCACCGCATGATCGCGTAATGGCGGGCCCGGTAGGGCTGCGTACTCAGCCGGCCGCCGAACCCGCTCGCTATCCACAGGCCCAGGCACATGAACAGCGCCGACGTATCCGCGACGAGCCAGATGAGGGCGAAGCAGAGCAGCCGGAGGCCGCGCATCCGGCCCGGCCGCGAGAGCCCGGCCAGCCCGAACACCACGGCAAGCACGGCGAGCAGCGGGAAAAGCAACAGCATGGCGACGGCGATGACGATGGCCAGCGGCGCGAGCACGAGCCGGCGTACCAGCCTGGGTGGGAGCATGGCCTGCTCCTCCCGTCGGCGGCGGCCGGTCAGCGTGCGGCGAGGTAGCTCGCGGCGGCCGCGTAGGCGCGCTCGATGCTCGCTCCGACCCTAGTCTTGTCGCGGTACCGCAGTTGCGATAGATCTGGCGGGCGACGGTCCCCGCCCGCGGGCAGCACGTGCACCCGCACGTCGCCTGGCAGCGCCGCCATCTCCTCGTGGAACCGGTGCCTGCGGGCGATCTCGAAGGCGACAAGGCCCACCTCCCACGGGCGCCTGGGCACCGTCAGCGGGCGTTCGATCCGGCCCACGTGCAGCACGTAGACCGTGCGGGCACCCAGCGCGATGGCTCGCCCGACCGGGATCGAATCGACCAGGCCGCCATCGAAGTAGTGCTCGCTGCCGACCGCGACGGGCGGCAGCAGCCCGGGCACGGCGCAGGAGGCGAGGACCGCGGGCACAACCGGCCCGCTGCTGAACCAGCGCGCGCTGGCGTGCTCGATGCTGGCAGCGACGCAGTGAAAGGGCAGTTCCAGGTCGGCGAAGTCGAGTCCGGGGAGCATGCCGTCCAGTAGCTGGCGCAGCGGCTCGATCGAGTGCAGGTGGGTACCCGAGCGCGCCAGCCGGACCGCCCGGCCCCAGACGGTCTCGCTGAACGCTCCGCGCAGGGCCTCGCCCTGCCACAGCCGGCCAAGCAGTGCCGCCGCGCCCGCCGGGTCGGCCGCCACGAACGCGCCGTTGATCGCGCCCACCGAGGTGCCCACTACCACGTCCGGCCGGATGCCGGCTTCGGCAAGTGCCCGCAGCATGCCCACTTCGTGCGCGCCGAGCACGCCGCCGCCGCCCAGCACGAACGCAGTCGTCACCGGCCAGCCACCTCCCAGTAAAGCTAACCAGAGTGCACGGCGGCGGCCGGTGCCTAGGCCTCAGGCGCGGCTGAGCCTGGGCGGGATCTGCTCGTCGGGAGTGCCCCATGACGGGTAAGGCACGGACGGCGGGGTTACCACGGTCGCGTCCGGGTTCAGTTCGTGGTTGATGATCTCCGCGACGTGCTGGATGGTATCTACGCCGTAGGTCATGTCCGGGTTGTCCCTGGTCAGGACGACGATCCGGTAATTACGGTGGTGACCAGTGAAAATACCGATGCTGTTGATCACCCACCGCACCGGGTCGGGCAGCCAGCCGTTCTTCAGGTGCGCGGTCATGTCGTCCGGCGCGCCGGCCGTGACGCCCCAGCGCTGCGACCCGATCACCCGGGCCATCAGCGACAGCGCATAGCGGCGGGATGTCCTGTCCAGCACGGAGTCCTTGCTCTTCAGTACCTTCAGCAGGAGCAGCTCGTCGTGCGCGGTGGCCCTGGTCAGGCCCCAGTAGCCGCCGGGGCCCAGCGTGGTGTGCGTCATCTTCGCCAGGTCGAGGAACCGCTGCAGGCGCCGCCTGCCCAGTTCGTCCCAGAGCCTGGTCGCCGCCGCGTTGCTCGACTCGGTGATCATTTCCGTGGTCAGGGTCACCTGCTCCGGGCTGAGGAAACGGTGCCTGACCATCAGGTGCCGCAGCAGGGCACCGAGAATGACCACCTTGACGATGCTCGCCGAGTGGAAATGCCGCCGCTGATGGAACTTGCAGGTGACGCCGGTACGCGTGTCCGCCACCGCGAGGCCGACAACCGACGACCGTCCGGCCAGGGCTGCCGCGATGCCGCGGGACATCCTGGCAGCGACCTTGTGGTGCTTGCGGGTGGCCGAGGTGCAGATGGCCGCCGGTGCCGATGCCACCGCGCGGGCCGCCGCCGCCGGGCCGGCCGCCAGGGCAGGCCGGGCACCTGCCGTGGCTGTCCCGGCGCCCGCCGCCGTGAGCAGGCACAGCGCCAGGCCGGCGGCGAGCGCTCCCAGCGGGCGCACAGCGTGCCTGCTGCCCATCGTCACCCCCGTTCCGGTCCGTGGCCTGAGGTGACCTGCGCATGGCCGGTGCATGGCAGCCCAATTACCCCTGAGACGGTTATGCGGGCCAGCAGGTTGCCGCCGCAATTAGCTCGCCAGGTCTGTTGGCCGACATCGCGGTGAGGTGGCCGGGACCAGCTCTGCGGCCGCAGCCCGAGTAGGGTGACCTGGTGTGCTGGGACCAGCTTCGCTCCAGCTACGACCGGGTGGCGGCCCGCTACCAGCGCGCCTTCCTGGACGAACTTGGCGAGAAGCCACGCGACCGGCAGCTCCTGTGCGCGTTCGCGGCGGCCGTTGCCGACCCGGTCGCCGACGTTGGCTGCGGGCCCGGCCAGGTAGGCGCGTACCTCCGCGGCCGGGGTCGCCGCGTGCTCGGCATCGACCTCAGCACCGAGATGAGCCGCCTCGCTACCGCGCGGCTTGACGCGGCGGCGGTGGCTGACATGAGGGAACTCCCGATTTCCGCTGGCGTCCTCGGCGGCCTGGTCGCCTTCTACAGCGTCATTCATGTGCGAAGGCAGGAACTTGACGCGCTCGTCCGGGAGTTCCGGCGGGTTCTCAGACCGGGCGGCAGGCTGCTGATGTCAGCGCACGAGGGAGACGGCGAGGTGATGGCGGACGACTTCCTCGGCCAGCCCGTACCGTTCGCCGCGACGCTCTACGGCCTGACCGAGCTTTCCGGCGCGATCAGCCGGGCGGGCCTTGACCTGGCCAGCGCAGAGCGCAGGCCGCCCTACCCGGCCGAGCACCCGACCGGCCGGCTGTACATCGAGGCCGTCCGGCCTGGGTGATGCGGTGACGGCAGCGGCGCCGATCCTGGATCAGGGCTTGGCGACGCCGGTGGTCTGCCGTGTCGGCGCTCTGGACGCCAGATCACGGCCACCCCGTCCGTGGTGCCGCTGGCCATCGGCTGGGATGCGGGTCTGTGTCATCGAGAACTCCGCAGACTCGGTGGTTGGCAGCGCGCTTTAACTATCCTGCTGTGATCGTGCAGACGCAAGCACAGTTGACAGAACAACCGCAAGAGCATCTGATTGAACAACACAAATGCACGTGCAGGAGGTATTGTGCTCCCAGCGGCAACGGGCACCGGCGCAGGTATGCCCGCCGGATCATCCGGCGGGCCCGGGCCGCCCCCGTGGCGGCCCGGTTTTGCGGCGCAGCGCTCGCGGCCGGATGCGGCTCACCTGCAATGGGTGGCCGCCCGGCCGCAGATCGGAAGGCTCGTGCACGACCAACCGGATTCGAGAGGAACCAGGGTGAGAAGGTCGATGGTTCAGGCCTATAACGGCATGCCCGCCTCCGCGCTGCGGGAAGCCAACTGGCGCAAGAGCGGCCACAGCAACCCGAACGGCAGCTGCGTGGAGGTGGCCGAACTGCCCAGCGGAGCGATCGCCGTCCGTAATTCCCGCCATGCCGGCGGTCCTGCGCTGATCTACACCCCGGCCGAGATCACGGCGTTCATCCGGGGAGTCAAGGACGGCCAGTTCGACGACCTGATCCGCTGAGGTCCCGATCCGTCGCGGGGCCGGAAACCCGGCCGCAGCCATCGGCGTGATCGTTATGCAGGGAGACACCCTGGCGCCCGGGGAACGCACCACCAGCCGGCGCGCCCCGGCTCCGCCCGTTTCTGCGGCGCGGGTGTCATCCCGTTTCTGCGGCGCGGGTGTCATCGGTCCAGGGACGCCGTATACGGCAGCGGGATGGCTGACGCCGGTACCGCCCTGCCGGGCCGGGAGGCGCATATGGTCGCGCAGATGGCGTGATATGACCGGCTGCGCGGGCCGCGCCTATGGTAGGAAATGCCACATATCCAAAATCGCAGCACAGAGCGGAGATGCCACCCGTGACCGACAGTTCGCCCGCCCCCGGCCAAGAACGACCCAAGATCGACACAACCGTGCCGCACTCGGCCCGGATCTGGAACTACTGGATCGGCCCGAGGCAGGGATCCGCCAGTTCCTTGACATCGGCACCGGCCTGCCGACCGCCAACAACACCCACGAGGTCGCCCAGGCGATCGCGCCCGAATCGCGCATCGTCTACGTCGACAACGACCCCCTGGTGCTCGTGCACGCGCGCGCCCTGCTCACCAGCACCGCCGAGGGCGCCTGCGACTACATCGACGCCGACGTCCGCGAACCGGAGAAGATTCTGGCGGGAGCGGCCAAGACGCTGGACTTCACCAAGCCGGTCGCGATCATGCTGCTTGGGATCATGGGCCAGATCCCCGACTCCGACCGCCCGCAGTCGATCATAAAGCGGCTGCTTGATGCCGTGCCGTCCGGCAGTTACCTCGCCTTCGGCGACAGTGCGAACACCAGCGAGGCGTACAACGAGGCGATAAGGAACTACAACCAGAACTCGGCCTATCCGTACAATCTGCGAAGCCCGGAACAGATCACCGGTTTCTTCGACGGCCTGGAGCTGGTGGAACCAGGAATAGTGCCGGTGACGCGCTGGCGGCCCGAGGCCACCCCCTTCGGGGACGTTGGCGAGGTGCCCGGGCTGGGCGGAGTGGGACGAAAGCCGTGATGCGCCACAAAGCGCTTGACAGCCTTCAGCGACCCTCCCGGTGACCGCAGCCGTCGCAGCCGCCGGGTACTAGAGTGCCAGCTAGGGCTATCTCTGGCCCGGTCGAAGGGACGCACGATGTCCAGTCCTGGCTCGCTTGCGCGGATCCTGACGCTAACTGCGGCACTGGGGTCGGCAAGCTTAGCGCTGCCGGCCCAGGGAGCCGCTGCGGGCGCGGCGGCGGCTGCGGCACCGGCGGCGGCACCCGCAGCTGCGGCACCGGCGGCCGCGACCGGGGCGAGCCTTGACTGGCGGCAGTACCTGCATGGTCCGCAGCACAGTTCGGTGAGCCTGGCAACGGCCTTCACGCCGTCGAACGCGGCCTCGGCGAGCCAGCTATGGCACTGGCAGCCGCCGGTGGTCAGCGGCAAGCCGGCGCCCGCTCTGGACGCGAGCCCGACCGTCGTGGCCGGGCGGGTGTACATCGGCGCCCTGAGCGGCGTTTTCTTCGCGCTGAACGAAACCACGGGCACGGTAGCGTGGCAGCGCCAGCTCGACACCGAGCCGAACATGACCTGCCCGGCACGCGGGATCAGCTCGACCGCGGCCGTGCTGCCCGACCCGGTCTCCGGCACGAGCACGGTCTACGTGTCTGGCGCTCGCTACCTCTACGCGCTGAAGGCCGCGACCGGCGCGGTGGCCTGGAAGACCAGGATCGGCCCGGCAAGCACGTCCGTCCCCGACGCGTACTACAACTGGTCGTCGCCAACCGTGGTCGGCGGGCACATCTACGTCGGCCTTTCTTCGGGCTGCGACAAGCCGCTCATCCGCGGCGGAGTGGTTGAACTCGACCAGCACACCGGCCTGGTGCTGCACACCTGGCACACGGTGCCATCCGGGTCGGTCGGCGGCAGCGTCTGGTCCAGCGTCGCTGCGTCGTCCAGCGGCAGCGATCTGTGGGTGTCGACCGGCAACGAATGCGACCCGACCATCAACACCTGCCCGGCAGGCAACCAGATCGGGCATTCGCTGTCCATCGTGCACCTGTCCTCGTCGCTGAAGCTGCTCCAGGCATGGCGGGTGCCGGGCGTCGCCGGGCAAGGCCGGGACTCGGATTTCGGCTCCTCACCCACCCTGTTCGGCAGCGGCAGCCCACCGGCCGACGTGGGTGCCTGTAACAAGAACGGGCGGTACTACGCGCTAGCAGCGAACCCGCTCGGCAGCACGCCGCTGTGGACAGACACCATCGGCGCGCCGGCCGGCTCGCTCAGCTCGTGCCTGGCTAGCGCCGTCTGGAACGGGCCAGCCGGCACGCTCTACATCGGCGGCGACGGCACGACCATCGGCGGCACCAGCTACGGCGGATCGATTCGCAAGGTCAGCCCGGGCACCGGCGCCTTCAGCTGGCAGACCGGCCTGCCCTGCGCGGTGATGGGCACGCCAGGACTGGACAGCGCCGGCGTGCTGGCGGTCGGCACCTACAGCTGCACCCAGCTCAATACCCCGGGCGCCTATCTGATCAATGCCGCAACCGGGGCCGTACTCAAGACGCTCCCGGTCGGTTCCGGCCGGGTCTTCGGCCAGCCCGTCTTCGCGCAGGGCACCCTGTTCGTCGCCAGCGAGGCACACGGGCTCTACGACTTCGCACCCTGACGGCCCGCCCACTGACCGCCCGCACCCAGACGGCCCCGTGACGTGGTGAGCTATCCATGACGGCCGGACGCTCGCCCGCTGGCCGGTATATCGGCGGTCAGCCGGGCCGTCGAGTAGGGCTACGCTGTCGGTGATCCGACGAAAACCCGTTTCAGCAAAGGTGTCCATGGTGGCCGACGACCGGACCGAGGACTCTCCCGCTGCCAGGCCGCCGGCCACGGAGCCTTCCTCATTCGACACCTCCGTCGCGCACCCGGCCCGGGTCTACGACTACTGGCTGGGCGGAAAGGACAACTTCGCCGCCGACCGCGCGGCGGCCGAGCGCGTGATCGCGGTCCGGCCGACGATCCGGCGCGACATCCGCGCTAACCGGGACTTCCTCCGCCGGGCGGTGGCATACCTGGCCGCCGAGGCGGGCCTGCGGCAGTTCCTCGATGTCGGCACCGGCATCCCGACCAGCCCCAACGTGCACGAGGTAGTCCAGGACGTCGCGCCGGAAGCGCGTGTCGTCTACGTCGACAACGACCCGATCGTGCTGGCCCATGCCCGCGCGCTGCTCACCAGCACGCCGGAGGGTGCAACCGCCTACATCGACGCTGATCTGCGGGATTCGGCGAAGATCCTGCGGGATGCGGCGCGGACCCTGGAATTCAGCCGTCCCGTCGCCGTCATCCTCGTGGGAGTCCTGCACCTGATCAGCGATGATCAGGACCCGTACGGGATCGTGGCGCGGCTGATGGCGGCGACGCCGCCGGGCAGCTACCTCGTCGTGAGCCACCCCGCCAGCGACGTGCACGCCGAGGTCGTGGCGGAGGGTGCCAGGGCGTATAACCAGACGGTCGCTACCCCGCAGACCCGGCGCAGCCTGGCGGAAGTCTCGCGCTTCTTCGACGGCCTTGAGCTGGCGGAGCCCGGCGTAGTGCAATGCCACCGGTGGCATCCCGAGCCGGGCACAGCCGTCGGAGACTATGAGGTGTCAGGCTGGGTCGGGGTCGGGCGCAAGCCCTGACCCGGGGGTGCTCATCCGTCGGCCCGGGCGTGCTCATCCGTCGGCCCGGGCATGCTCATCCGTTCGGCCCGGGCGCACCCTAACAGCCGTCAGCGGGCCGGGAACGGTGCGGCAGCTTAGTTCTGCCACGGCGTAGCGACGGGCGCGGGAATGGCCCGGCATGCTCGGTTGGATATGGTCGGGCCATGGCCCTGCAGCAGTCCCTGGCCGACATCGGCCTGAAGGCCATGAGCCAGGCGCACCTGGCCATCGTCCGGCTGAGCGGCGGCCGGGTGCTTGGCTCGGCCTTCGGGATGCCCGCCGTCGAGTTGCACACCGTCGGGCGCAAGTCGGGCCAGCCCCGCTCGACCATGCTCACCGCGCCGGTCGTCGACGGTGACCGGGTCGTGCTGGTGGCCTCCAAGGGAGGCGATGACCGGGATCCCGAATGGTTCCGCAACCTGGTGGCCCATCCCGAGATCGAGCTGACCATGGCCGGCCGGCGCCGGCCCATGCTGGCCCGCCGTGCGTCGGCGGAGGAGAAGGCCGAGTTGTGGCCCCGGGTGGTGGCAGCCTACCGGGGCTACGGCGAGTACCAGCGCCGCACCGAGCGCGACATCCCGCTGGTCATCTGCGAGCCGCGCTGAAACGCTCGCGCCAGGCCGCGACCGGGCCAACGGCCGCCCGGCCTGGTTCGCGAGGCCCAGGGGCCGTGCGGCGGCCGCCGCCAGCTATTCTCGCGCGGAACATCGCCGGCCTTGATGGCGATGCGTGGCGGCGGCCTAGTCCGGCGAACGGTGGCGTCGTGCACCCAAGGCACGGCGGCGCGGCTGCGAAATAGGCGGGGATGTCGGGCGAGTCCGCGGGCGGATTGGTCGGCAGCAACATCGGCGCCCGTGGCGGCTGGCTGAAGTCGAAATCCTGGGTCATGCTGCCGAGAATCGGCTGGTCTTCGCGGACGTCAGGCCGACGATCCGGGCGGCCGTCTGTGCTGGGGTCCAGCCTGGCTCCGCCGAGGAAGTCGTCCTCGATGAATTTCAGGTAGGCGTCGCTGCTGAGCGTCTGGTGGTCGATATAGCCCTTCTTGGCGTACGGGGAGATGACGATCGCCGGGACGCGCAGCCCGTATCCGTTCTGGTCCACATTCGGGGGGACCACGTGGTCGTAGAAGCCGCCCCAGTCGTCCCAGGCCAGGAAGATCGCCGTCGAGTTCCAGTCCGGGCTTTTCATCGCCGCGTTGACGATCGAGGTCACGTACGCCTGACCGCGGTGCACGCCGGCCGGGGGGTGCTCGCTGTCAGGTCCCGACGGGGTGATCCAGCTCACCGCCGGCAGCCGGCCTGCCCTGGCGGCGCTGAAGTAGTCGCCGAGCGGCTGGATGTTGCCGGTCTGGTGGTCTTCCTGGACGTCACCGAACAGCGGCAGCGGGTTCCAGATCCCCGGCGTGCTGGCGCGCTGCCTGACCGGCGCGCAGGTTTGGGCCGCGTCATTGGCGCAGTCGGGCTCGGTGCCTGCCTGCACGTAGTACCGCCAGCTGACGTGGTAGCGGTAGAGCAGCCAGGTGATGTCGGTCCAGGCCAGGTCGATGGACGTCTGGCCCCTTCTCAGCTCCCTGCGGACGGCCCGGTCGAACCGCCCAGACGGGTAGGGGCCGACTACGTCGTTTGCGCAACTGCCCGGCGAGCTGTTCTTGCATCGAGCCGACCAGGCCGATACCTGGTACAGGTGTTCGGGCAGCGACCACGACCTGACCGGCGCGAACATATGGTCGTCGAGGACGAAGTCCCTGGCGTAGGCCCAGTAGTTGGGGATCTCCGCCCCGGTGTGGTAGCCCATCACATCCCGGGCGGCGCCAGGGACGCACGCCGGGTCGTCGGGGTTCCTGCAGGTGGTGCGCGCCGCATCGCGCTCCCTGATGAACCCGTCCATCGTGCCGCCGTCCACGTCCGCGACCGCGTTGGCCACGCCGTGCGGACCGCCGCCGTTGACATCGGCGGCATCGTGGTACGGGCGAGTACAACCGCCTGCCGGACTGGGCACGCACACACTGGGTGACCGGTTGCTCATCGGGATGCCGTCCGCCCCAGGGAAGGTGCCGAAGTAGGAGTCGAATGACCGATTTTCCTGCATCACGATGATCACGTGCTTGATCTTGTGGATGCCGGAAGCGATCAGATAGCTGCCCGCCGGGCCGCCGCTGACCCGCTCCGCGGGCCAGGCCGACTTGCATCCGGCCAGCACGCTCATGGCGAGCGCGCAGACGCCCGCGATGGCAATAGCTGACATTCGGCAGGAACGGCGCAAAGGCATGCGGGCAATCATTTCCCATGACGGCAGCACGCCGGGCGCTGTCATGCCAGAACGACGAGAACCGCGGCGAGAGTTAGCGGTAGCGCGCCGGAATCCGGGACTCAGCACCGCCGGAGGCCGCACGCCTCCCCGGGTCAGCTCGGCAGGCCGCCCGCGCGGCTCGCGCGGAACGCGCCGCTGGCGCAGCCGCAGCGGGCCACCTTCTACGGCGGCGGCGCGGAAGGCTACACCGACTATCCCGCGCTGAACACGCTCCGGTTAGCCGGCTGACACCTGCCGCCGGCCGGCCCTGGCATGGATGGCAGCCTCGCGTCCCGGCCGAACGCGCGGTCCGCCTCGGTCAGCCGGCGGCGGATCCCGGCCGGCCCGGCACTGCCCGTTTGCGTGACGAGTCATGCTCAGCTGGTCAGGCGGCGTTACGGTCGCTCATACCCGCGCATAATCGGTGATGTCCTGCTCGAACTCGGCCACTGTCTCCGGGGTAAGGGTGCGGCGGGTCTCGCCGAGGCCGCGCAGGATGTCCGCGGTCACGGCGAGTTCCTCGCCGCCGGCGAACATGACACGCTCGAACACCAGCTGGGCTGTCCTGCGGGCGGCGAACTCGATGTCGGCCGGGGTGAACAGCCGGGACTGCTCAACAATCGCGTCCATGTCAAGCTCGCCGTGCGGGATCGTGGTGAGATATGCGTCCCAGATCGCATGCCGGGCGGCCGTATCCGGCGGGCCGATCGGCAGGACGTAGTCGAACCTGCCGTGCCGCAGGAACGCGGTGTCCAGAGCCCGGACCGAGTTCGTGGCGCAGATGAGCAGCCGCTCATCCTGCTCGCGGAATGGCGGGATGAGCTTGAGCATCTCGTTGGTGACCCCCTGCGCCACCGAGACGGTCCGCGGCTGGCGCAGCCCGGCGATTTCCTCCACCTCGTCGATGAAAAGCACGACCTTGTCTAGCTCGGCCACCAGCGCGAACGCATCACGTAGCGCGGCGGCCAGGCCAGCCGGGGAATCGCCAGCCAGCCGGGAAGGGAACAGCTCGACGAAGGGCCAGCCGAGCCGGGACGCTACTCCCTTCGCGAAGCTGGTCTTGCCCGTTCCCGGCGGGCCGAAGAGCACGACGGCCCTGGGCGGCACCAGGCCCAGTCGCCCGGCAAGCTGCGGCCGGGCCAGCGGAAGGATGACCCGCCGCTCAATCAGTTCCTTCTCCCTGGCCATCCCGCCGAGCTGATCCCAGGCGCCTGCCCGCACCATCCGCCCGCCAAGCTGCCCGAGCACGCCGGCGCTCCCCGGCCCGACTGGCTCGAGCTTCTCGTAGAAGACCATCCCTGGCCGGGCGGAGTACCCGGAGTGCTCCAGCGCCAGGGCGCCGGTTTCGCCCTCATCGGCCAGCAGGCAGTGGATCCGGTGCACCCCGGCCGCCACCAGCCGCCGTTCTAGCTCGCCGAGCATCGCACTGCCGATGCCCCGGTGGCGCCAGGCGGCAGCCAGGCTGATCCGCATCACCCAGGCCGTGTCGCCGCTAATGGTCGCCACCGTGGCTCCGGCGAGTTCCTCGCCCACCACGGCCACGACCGCCGGCTCGTGCGCGCGAACCGCGGCGATCAGGTCGGATAGCCCGAAGACCGGCGCCTGGCTCGCAGCGGCGGGGCTGTCCCAGAGTCGCACCGCGGCGTCGAGGTCGTCGGCATGGAAATCACGCACCCGCCACAACATCATCGCCTCAGTGTGTCACCGCCGGTGCCGCAGCCCGTCGCCCTTGACCGGGCAGATGATCTCCGGCAGTCACGCTGAGCTGCGGTCTCGCTGGTGGCAGGTAGCGGGTTCGGCCAGCGCCTGGCTCATGGCCGCCATCCGGCCCGTTCCAGCTGGTCGGCGGCGAAGCGGCCGATGACTCCGCGCTCACCCCCGGACCTGGCCAGCTCTGATATCACCACATCAGCGGTGCAAAGCGGGAATCCGGACTCGCGCAGCCCCTCCGCGATGACAGCCGCACGGCCAAGGTCAACCTCGAATGGCTGGCTGAAGTCAAACTCTTCCTCGGGAAGATCCCCGGCGGGAAGATCCCCGGCGGGGGGAACCACGGCGGGAAGATCCCCGGCTGAGAGAACCCCGGCGGGAAGATCCCCGGCTGAGGGAACCCCGGCGGGGGGAACCCCGGCCTTGGCGTGCCTGGCTGCTGAGGTGCGCGGCACGGCCGGCGCGGCGGCGTGCGATGCCTTTGCGCGTGCTCGCATATGGACCTCCTATGAGGAGACGATACGTTGACGCGCTATCAGGAGACGATACGTTGACGCGCATTGCGCCGACACGGTGCACACGATTCCCGGGCCTGGCGGGCCGGCCATCCGGCCTGCTGTGCTGCCCGTGGCTGACAGCCATCCCTAGTCCGCTGAGCTGCGGCTGCACCAGTAAGGCCGGCGGCCCCCCAGTCAGAGGTACCGATCGCATAGATCCACGAGCGCATTCACTTCGACTTCCGCAAGCAACACCCGCAGCGCTTCGACCTGCTCGCCCTCCGGGTCGAGGCCCAGCCTGCGCGCGGCGGCTGGCCATCGCTCCGGCTCGCCCGCGGCCTCGGCAAGCTCGCGGATCGGCGACCTGCCGTCCGTGGCCCTGCTCAGCCGGTCAAGGTACTGCGGCCAGCCCAGCACGACCTCGACGAACCGGGCAACCTGCCGGGCATGGGTCACCACGTCGTCGACGTCTCCGGAGATTTGGTCCGCCCGGTATTCGAGCGTGATGTAGAACCGCCAGAGGTTCACGAACCGCTTGATGTGGCGCGGGCTGCGCCTGGGCAGTCGCTTGATCGACTCGCGAAGAGCCTGCGAGACCTCAGGGATACTCTCGATGAGGCTGATGACGTCAGCTGATTCCCCCGGATCGGCCTCGCCCGGCTGACCGGACGCCGCGGATGGGGGCGCGGCCTCAGCAGGATGACCGATCTCCGCGGGATCGGCTGGCAAGGCTTCCGGTGGCGCAGCTTCCGGTGGCGGCGCAGCGTCGGTGACCGCGGCAGGCACTGCGGGGAACTGTGTCAGCAGCGAGTCGGCGTAGTCGCTAACCGCCTGCTGGCCCAGCTCTGGAATCCGGACTGGCAGGTGGATCATCTTCTCCATGAAGCTCCAGCCCAGGTTGTCCATGCCGCCATAGGAGACCGGATCCCCTGCGATGCGCGCGATGACGCGCTCCCGGTCGGCTTCGATGTGTGCCGCGATCATCGCCGGATCTACGGCGAGGACGAAGTTGCAATGCCGGAACGCCCCGCCGTTGACGAACAGGTTAATGGCCTCCATGGTCTGGCCGATCAGCTCCGACGAGCAGCGGTCGAGATCATCGACGAAGACCGTGATCGGCCGCTCCGCGGTGGCGACCTCCACGATCCGGCCGATATCGTGCTGGAGCAGGTAGAGATAGCCAGCCCGGCTCTCGTGCAGCGGGTCGGTCGATGCCTCAGCGGGTGGCGCGCTGCCGCCCGGGCCAGTGCCCAGGCCGCCGAGCGGGCCCTGAAACATCCGCGGATGCAGGACGCCGAGCACCGAACCGCGCATGGCCGTCCAGGCGAGCCGGCCAGCGACAAACAGCACCGAGAGCCCCGCGACGACCCCGGCCAGGACCGGCCGGTGGTAGATGACGAAGCCCTCGGAACCGATAGCCACGATCGCGGCCGAGAGGGCGAGCAGCGCTGTCGCCCAGCCGACGGGGGTGCGCGGCAATACGGCCGACATCAGCCGCAGCCGGATCGGAACCGGATCCGAGCGCCGCAGGTTCAACTCGAACCACAGGCGTACCTGGTCCTCCTGGGACAGGCCTCCCGTCACGGCCTTGATGATCTCTTGCGACAGTCCGGCCCACAGTTCCTCGCGGCTGTGGTACATCCACGGGCTGAACCAGACGGTGAGATTGTGCGCGGCCGCGCCGCCGCCCGCGTCGGCGGCTTCGAGCCGTCCCGGCAGGTCTTGTGATGGATTGCGGGCGTGCGCATTGAGCCGGCGCAGGGCCCAGGCCGGCGTCAGCGGCCTGCTCGCGTCGTCGTACCAGCCGATCTTGTGCGAGGCCGAGCCAGGGTGCGGCGGCGATGGCGGGTCGAGCCGGTCGCGTAGCTGCGTCAGCACGCTCGACTTCCCGTGTCCCCATGGCCCGTGCACGCCGATGACGACGGGCGGGTCGGTCATCGGCGAGGTAAGGAAGTCGTAGAGCGCGTCGACGAACACCTTGCGCTGCAGCGCGTCGACGCTGCTTGGGCGGTCCGGGTCGACCTTTGTCGCCGGGCGCGCGCGCAGCGGCTGCTTCTCTCCATAAGCCCGCAGCACGGCGAGATCCCACCGGCGCATCGACCCGTCATCACTCGCGCTGACCACCATCGGGCGGCCGTCAACCGAGGCGGGCGCGAGCGCACGCACGGTCGAGGTATGTGCCGACTCGATCCGGTGTGTCAGCGATCTGGTGGCCGGATTCCAGACCCGGATCCCGCCGTCCTCGCAGCCGCCCATGATCACGACGCCGCTGTCGGTCTGACAGCCCGCGAGTGCGTGCACTGTGCTCGGCGACTGCGCGAACTCGCCCACGGGTTTGCCGGTCAGCGGATCAAGCAGGACGACCCTGCCGTTGCCGAGACCGCACGCCAGCCGCGAGCCGCCGTCATGCGAGTAGGCGGCGAGGGCGGTCACGCTGACGCCACCCGTGTCGTAGCTGGGCAGCGGCACGGTGCCGTCCGGATGCCAGAACCGGATCATGCCCGATGTGCTGCCGGTTGCGATCAGCGGCGGGCCGGGCCCGGTGACGACGGCGAGTTCGGTGATGGCGCCGTTGTGCTCGCCGACTAGCTTCGGGTCGCGCGTGCTTCCGTCGGCGTCCCAGAGCCGGACCTTCCTGTCCGCGCCACCACTGACGACGTACCGGGCGTCACCGTCGGCAAATGCGGCCAGCGACCAGACTTCGCCGACGTGGTCACGCTGGAATTTCTGGACCTCCGCGCCAAGCCGCGCGTCCCAGAGCCGTACGATCCCGTCCGCTCCACCACTAGCGATGAGCGCTGCCGACGGGCCGGCCGCGGGTACGGCGGCCAGCGCCCGGACCGTGCTGCGATGCCCGACGAGCGTGCGGACGTCGGTGTCGGTGGCTATCTCGGTGATGCGGATCGAGCCCTCGACTCCGCCGCTGGCGAGCAGGACCTTGTCATCGACAGTGACAGTGGACAGCGCCCACACCGTGCCGGTGGAACCGGCCAGCACGGTCTCGCCATGCCGGGTCTGCGGATCGAGGAGAAGCAGCGATCCCTCGGCTCCGCCGGCCATGATCTGCCACCGGCCGTCGATCTCGACCGGGGCAAGCGCCCACACCTCGCCACGGTAGTCCTGGAAAGGGTCGGCGGCGAGGGTGCCGGTGCGGGGATCCCAGAGCCGGATTGTTGAGTCGGCGCTGCCACTCACCAGGCGCTCGCCGCCCGGGGATCCGACAACGGCAAGGGTACGGATCGTGCTCGAGTGGCCCGCCAGCTCGTGCAGGAGGCTGCCGGTCGCCGGATCCCATACCCGGATCCTGGAGTCGGCGGCGCCGCTGGCCAGCAGCGGGGAACTCCCCCCGTTGTGCGAGGCAAGGGCCCAGACGGTGGACTGGTGGGCCGGGAACCACCGGACGAGCTCGCCGGTCGCCGGGTCCCACAGGTGGATGCGCCCATCGTTCCCGCCGCCGGCGATCCTGGGCGCACCGTGAACCATCGTCGTGGTCAGCGACCAGACCTGGTCAGCCGGCTGTCCCAGCTGCACGGGGTCGTGGTTCGCGTCCGGATCCCATAGATGGACCTCCGCACCCACCGTCACCGCGACCAGCGTACGGTCGGCAATCGTGGCGTGGGTGATCTGCGCGTGATCCTGCCTGGGGTTGGCAAGCGTGACTTCGCTCACGCAAGCAAAGGCGTCGAGGTCCCACACTCGTGCGACGCAATCTACGCCGCAGCTCGCCAGCCGTGGCCGGCCGTCCTTCGCGTCAGGTAAAGCCGTCAGGGCACGGACCGCACCTCGATGCGCCTCGATTTCGTGCCGGGTTTCGCCGCCGGGGATCTCGATGAACCGGATGACGCCATCGGATCCGCCCCGCGCGATCAGCGCACGGTCCTGCAGCCGCACGAAAGCCAGCGAGTACGCCGGGCCCTGGCCCGCGACTCCGAACCGCGGTGACATCGATTCGTCCCCTATCAGTCGCGATCTATCGGGGACGGTAGCCGATCTGCGTGCCGTGGTCCATCGCGGCCGGCCGTATCCCCGGGCTTCGCTCGCCCCGCCAGGGACGCCGTCCGGCTCCGCGACCGCGGGCTAGCTGGTCAGCAGCAGTGCGCCGGTCGCGACCGCCATGGACACGGTCGCGGTAATCGCTCCGGTGCCGGCGAAATGGCGCCAGGAGATCTCCAGTCCCTGCGCCCGGCACCGGGCGTACCAGAGCATCGTGGCCAGCGACGCCCACGGCACCACCAGCGGGCCGACGTTCGTCCCGATGAGCAGCCCGAGAAGCTGATCGTGGTTGCCCCCGCCGACCGCCAGCTCGCCCGCGACGTACGCGGGCAGGTTGTTCACCACGTTGGACAACCCGGCGCCGAGGCCAGCCGCGCGCCACACACCGAGAGTGCCTGCGCCGGAGCCAACCGCGGAACTGAGGATCCTGCCGAGCCCGTGCTGGTCGATGACCTGGATAACGAGGAACAGCCCGATCACGAACGTCAGCAACTGCCACGGGATCAAGCCTGCGCGCAGCGAGCTCCTCGAGCGCGCGGCGAACCCGGCGATGACGATGCAGACGGCGCTCAATGCGGCGCCGGCGAGCGGCACCGACAACAACACAAGCAGTACGAACAGCGCGCATGCCGCCGCCGAGAGACCGGTAAGCACGGGGTCGCGAGGCTGGTACGGCTCCGGCACGCGGTAGCGATCGGCTGACCGCAGGCCGCGGCGCCAGTACATGATCCACAGACAGGCGACCGTGGCTGCTACCGACGCGAGTTCCGGCAGGTACATCTCGCCGGCGAAGCCGGGCGCGGTCAACCCGAGGCGGTTCACCGCCAGCAGGTTGGTCAGGTTGGAGACCGGCAGCAGCAGGCTCGCGGTGTTCGCGAGCCACACCGTCGTCATCGCCAGCGGCAAGGGCGGAATATCGGCGGGCCTGGCCACCGCCAGCATCACGGGCGTGAGCAGCACAGCGGTCGTGTCGAGATTGAGCGCGGCGGTTGTGGTCGCCGCGAAAAGCCCACACAGGACGAACATCGCGGCGAAGCTACCGCGCGCGATGATCGCCAGGCGGGTGGCGATGATGCCGAAGAGCTCAGCCTCGGCGGTGAGCTCGGCCAGCACGATCACTGCCACGAGGAAGCCAAGCAGCGGCAGGATCCGGCGCAGCGTATGCGAGGCGGCGGCGACCGGCAGCAGCCCGGTCGCGACCGCGAGGAGGCCGACGGCGAAAACGCCGAGCGACACCCAGTCGAGCGGGGTAAGCCGCGACCGCGCCGAACCCACAGCGTGGGCGATGGGCCTGCGGCATGTCACGAGACCGCAACGTACCAGCCGCCCCGGGCGCATCCCGAGCCCCGACATCCTATGCGGTCGACCACGACATCGTCGCCGACGTGTGGCCAGACATGACCAGCACCCCTCTCGGCTTGGGGCACGAGCCGGGGTGCTGAGCACGGCTGGATAGGCGAACGGTCAATCACGAGCCTGCTGTCCCGTGTGGCTCACGGACATCGATGTGGCCGAGGTCGTCCAGGGCCTTGTCGAGATCCTCGGCCATGACGTCGAAGATCTTTGGCTTCTCGATCTGCATCGAGTGCAGGATCTTCCCCACTTCATCAGCCCGCCTGATCGCCGCGGCCAGGTAGCCGATAGTGGTGACGAGAAGTTCCTCCGGCGGGAATGCGACATGCTGCCCGAGCAGTGCGTCAAGCAAGCGATCAGCCTTCAGCGCATCCGAGGTCATGACATCGAATACATCCCAGAATTCACTGTTGGCGGGCCGTTCTAGCCGCGCCGCGAACCATTCGTACGACTGATCCCTGCGCCCGAGTGACTCACGCAGGTCGCGGCGGATCGATGTGAGGGACAGCCGCGCGGCCGGGGAGACGGCGTAGGCTGGGCCCTCGGGCGCCGGCGCCAGGATCTGCCCGGCGTTAATGACGTTCCCGTTGGCCTTGTCGAGATCATCGAGCGCGACCCTGAGCAACGGCAGGTGCCGGTAGAAGTCGGCCCGCCTGGCCTGCGAATCGTAGTACTCCGAGATCCGGTCCACCGCCGCTTCCAGGTTCCTGGCCAGCAGCGATAGTTGCTGGAACAGTCCGTCGGCATGCAGGCGAGCCGTCCGGTCCATCTCCAGCGCCGCGACGACGGTCCTGGTAGGTGCGGTCCGAATGAGCTCGACCGCCTTCTGCTCCTGCGTCCGGCTCAGCGCCTTTCCAAAGCAAAAGCCCGTGAGAGAAAGCAGCGAGCCGACGATGAAGTCCTTCTGGGCCTGATAGATGGATTGGAGGTTCGTGAGGGCCAGTACCAGGGTGAGGACGAGGACAACAAGCCCGAGCAGCGCCCAGACGTATTGTGATTGGGAGAATCTTGAGTACGTCGAGGGCGTAGAAGGGGGCATTGGTCCAGGGTATTCCGCAAGCCGTGACTACGGGTCTCTCCCCGGCGTGATCTTGGGTCGTGCCGCGGCCATGCCGCTAGGCAAGGCCGCGGCACGACGCGGCGGCCGTGCTGCCTACGGCACCGGCGCGGCGATATCGGTCTTGGCCGCGTTCCAGCCCGACACGCTGATCACCGGCGTCGCGCCCTGCAGGTCGGCCGAGTTGTACCTGACTGTCAGCGTCTCGGACTCGCCAGGCCACAGCGTGATGTCGTTGCCTGACCAGATCGAGGACTGCAGCTCGTT